>Ga0307991_1000491_pt1 | contig 28544 bp, 30 predicted proteins | sample EllFjometagen131_FD_203146 | JGI IMG/M metagenome (GOLD analysis project Ga0307991, IMG submission 203146) | Marine microbial communities from Ellis Fjord, Antarctic Ocean - #131 | ecosystem: Environmental > Aquatic > Marine > Unclassified | place: Southern Ocean | collected 2014-10-08 | reverse complement strand
GGTAATCGCGGCGATAACCGATGTTGCCATATCCAGGTTGATACGCAGCCACCCCATGACGCCGAAATTGATAATGACGGCAACGCTCATCGGTATCAGGGCCAGGGGGCCCGCCTTCATCTGTCGGAACAGCAGGGCGACGATAAGGCCCACGACAAGAAGCGAGAGGAAGAGGCTCTGCAACTGCCCCGTGACGATATAGTGGACCAGTTTGGCATCCATCATGGGGAAGCCGCTGATGGTGTAGGAGGCGCCCTCCGGCAGGGTCCTGTCCAGGTATGACGCTATCTCGTCGGCTATATTAATAATTTCCGTTGTCCCCACATGGTAGTCTTCCTTTTCTCCCAGTCTGGCCAGCAGGTTGCAGGTCCTGAAGTCGATATCGACAAAGGATTCGAATTCGTCAAACCTGCCGTCCGAGTCCTCATCATCCCCGGAATATATCTCCAGGTAATCGATAATATCCAAGGGATTCGATGGAATCCTGAAGAAGGATATGCCGTCGTTGTTCATGGCCATGTGCATCGTCTTTATAAAGTCAGAGAAGGATTCTGTCCTGCCGATATTGAGGTGTGGATTTGCGTCGGAGACCAGCCATTCTCTGAACTCTTCAATCATGACGAGAAATTTGGCGTCCTTGACACCGTCGATCTTTCCAGAATCAATAAGTATATCGTAAGACCACCCTCCGCCGAACTTGTCGCCGATCGCCTCCGTGTCCAGCTTAACCTGGTCGTGTTCCCTGAAGTAGTTGAGGAACGAGGTCTCTATGTTGATTTGGGCCATCCCCGCCACCGATACGGCGATGAGGATAGCGACGACGATCAGCACTTTGTGGTAGTGGAAGATGGCGCCCTTCGCCATCAGAGCGATGATTCGGTCGACCACCGTTTTTTTTGCTTTATCCTTGTGGAAGAGGACGGAGGGTCTCGTCCCCGGCAGGAGCACCAGAGCGGCTGGAATCAGTGAACAGGAGATGAAAACGGCGAACATGACCCCAATGGCGGAGGCGATTCCCCACTCGCGTATGGCCGAGACCTGGCTGGTTGCGAGCGTCATGAAGGCGATGAAGGTGGTCACCCCGGCCAGAAGGACGGTCATTGATATGTGGGACATGGACTCAAAAAGTCCCTCCCGTTTATCCATTGTCATAATGGTGTTGAAGTCGGCGTAGTACTGGTTGAGCAGATGAATGGCGTACGAACTCCCCACGGCGATCATCAGCGGCGGGATGGACACGCCGACCGGGGTAACACGGTATCCAATGTATCCCATGAGACCAAGGATCCACAACTCCGCCAGCCCAAGCGTTACGAAGGGGAGCACTATCCCCCGGACCGAGCGGAAATTCACGTAGAACACGATAACGACAACAAGGAGGACAAGGGGGATGTTCCTGAACAGGTCCGAATGCATATAATCGTTCATCCACATATTCACGACCGGAACGCCCGAGGATATGATGTCAAGATCGCTGCGGTAGCTGTTGGTAACCTCCGCCATTTCGCGTATGGCCGGATCCTGGTCGTCCAGATTGATGAACTTGATGACGACGCAGAAATCGGTTATCTCCCCGGTCTGAGCGTCTCTGCTGTAGAGCCCCTTGTCGAAGGAAGGATTCCGCTCCAGCCGCTGCCTGAATTCCTCGATCTCCTGTGGGGAGGAGGGGAGTATGCGCCTCCCGCTGTCATCCTTTTCGATAAGATCGTATGTTTCGAGGGTATCGTTTTCGCCCGTTATGTCCTCTGCCGTCAGGGGGGAGAGGATCGTGTCCACGATCTCCTTTTTCTTGAAGTCCATGGATCGAAGGATCTGCCCGCGCAGCTTTCTGAGGCCGCGTGCGCTTATGGTTCCGTTTCTAGCAGATTTTTCTATTTTCCGCGCCAGCAGTCTCTGAAAGGCGGAATCATCGTTAAATGCCGCCATCAGATCGCTGTAGGGGATCTCTCCCCGTGACACGATTGAATCGAACCTCTTAAGCCGGGAGGCCTCCCGCTCCTCGTCGAAGTCCTTGTATTCCTCCAGATCGGTCAGGAGGAGATCGAGCGTGCGGAAGGTTTTTTCGCTCCACAGATCGTCGGCGGAGACGGCCATGATGGCGAAGCGGCCGTTATCGCCGTAGATTTCTTTCATCTCGTTGTAGTAGATATACTCGCGGTCATTCTTGGGCATGAAGGATTCGACGGAATTGTCAAACTCCAGTTTGGTTATCCCGGGGACCAGGATCGCGGTAAGAATGACCAGCAGAATCAATATAAGTAACGGTCTTTGCAGAACAAAGTGGATATATCTGTTCATAGAATATCCTGTCGGCTGAGGTATGATTTGATCACCCTGTGGTGCAGATGGAGTACCTGTATCCCGGCTCAATGTCAAACGATTTTTACCCCTTGCCGTGAATCCCGGCAGAGGGGGCCGATCGTTCACTCTTCGGTTTTCTCCCTTGCTTTTCCGGGTAAGGATCATCTACTATGGGATGTGTATAGGGAATGTATACGAGTATAATATCCAGGCGAGAGGGATGGAGAATGAAGGTAAGCAGTGTAGCAAAGATAAGGGAACTGGACTGGACGGCCATCGAGAAGTTCGGCATAGAAGACAAGCTGCTGATGGAGAACGCGGGCCTTGCCACGTATGGTGTCATCCGAGACGAGATAGGCATAAAGGACCAGAGATTTGTTGTTTTTTGCGGAGTTGGGAACAACGGAGGCGACGGGCTTGTCGTCGCCAGAAAGATACATTCAAACGGCGGACAGGTCGGAGTGTATATTGTCGGTAACCGGAAACGCTTCACTGGCTCAGCGGCGGTGAACCTCGCCAGTGTCGAACGGCTTCCCCTCCAGGTTGAAGAGCTCAGGGATGCCGTCTCCGCTGAGGCGGCCATCTCCGGTTGCGACGCAATCATAGACGCGATTTTTGGGACGGGCCTTGCGCGGGATGTTACGGGCCTCCATCGGGAGGTCATCGACCTGATAAACACCGCCGGAAGGCCGGTCTTCAGCGTTGATATCCCCTCGGGCGTCAACGGCGACACGGGGATGGTCATGGGGGCGGCAGTGAAGGCGGACTGTACGGTGACCTTCGGACTTCCCAAGGTGGGGAATATACTTTTCCCAGGGTACGATTTGTGCGGGAGGCTATACGTAACCCACATCTCCTTTCCTCCTTCTCATTATGACAACGATTCCTTGCGGGTCGAGATAAACGCTCCATCACAGATCCCGCCGCGGTCGGCGGAGGGGCACAAGGGGGATTTCGGCGATGTCCTCACCATCGCGGGGGCCGCCGGCTACTTTGGCGCCCCGTATTTCGCGGCATTCTCATTTCTGAAAGCGGGAGGGGGTTACTCGCGTCTCGCCTCGCCACGGTCGATAACGCCTTGCCTGGCGGTCAAAGGGAGCGAAATCGTCTTTGTACCCCAGGAGGAGACGGTCTCCGGAAGCATTGCCCTCAAAAACAGAGATGTTCTCCTTGAACTGTCGGAAAAGGTGGATATGGTCGTCCTGGGACCGGGCCTGTCGCTTGACGAGGAGACGCAGGGACTCGCGCGGGGGCTTGCGAGCGAGATTGAAAAACCCCTCCTGATAGATGGGGACGGGATCACCGCCCTGTGCGCGGACTTGGAAATTATAAGAAAGAGAACGGCGCCGACGATCCTGACGCCCCATCTGGGAGAGCTGTCCAGAATCACCAGGATTGGTGTCGAGGAGATACGGGCAAACCGGATAGGGGTACTACAGGACGCCGCATCCGATCTGAACGCAATTATCGTCATGAAGGGCGCGCACTCGCTGATAGGGTATCCCGACGGGAGGGTCTTTATCAACCTAAGCGGCAATTCGGGGATGGCGACTGCCGGATCGGGCGACGTCCTCACCGGGACGATCGCGGCGATGTTCGGCCTGGGCCTGCCCCTTGAGGATGCGGTCAGGAAGGGCGTATTCATACATGGTCTTGCCGGGGATCTTGCCGCCGAGGATGAGGGCGAAGACGGCATAACGGCCTCGGATATACTGGGATATCTCCCCCTCGCGGTGAAGATGGATCGTGAGGGGCTGGATGAAGACCTTCGCGCCCGGTATGAGGGAATGATTGTGCTGTAAGGCAGGAGACTATCCGGGAAGCTCGATGTTGAGGGCGTACTGGAGGACGACATATACCAGGTATATCCCCAGCAGCCAGACCCCCTGCCACCGCTTGAACCACCCGTCCCTGTTCATAAAGATGAATGATCGGAAGGAGTAGAGGATAATCAGCATCGCGGGGAAGTGGAAGGTGAAGAAGTTTGGCGGTATGGAGAGCGGTCTGACCGCCGCCGAGGCGCCGATGACAAAGAGGCAGTTGAGGACGTCAGCCCCCACGATATTCCCGACGGCGATCTCCGGGTGACCCTTCCGGATGGATGCCAGGGCGGTCATCAGTTCCGGTAGTGAGGTGCCCAGGGCCACCATCGTGGCGGCTATGACATCCTCTGGAACGCCGATTCTGAATGCGATCTCCGCCGCCGCGGGTACCAGGAAACGCGCCCCTGCAACGACCAGCAGCAGTCCCCCTATAACCATTACCCAGCAGATTCCCGCGTTCGTAGTCCCGACATCGTCATCCCTGTTATACGCGCCGGCATTCTGCCGAGACCACCGGTAGGCCAGGTACAGATAGACCCCGAGGAGTATCAGGAAGAAAAACCCCACCCACCGGTTCAGCACCGGCTGGCCCGGCATGGAGGCGAGGGCGTAGACGGAGATGACAACCAGGAGCGTGGCAACCCCGACCTGCACCCAGCCGGTCCTGTCGAGGATAAAGCGGTTGACCGGGATAGGCGCCAGTACGCAGGCAAGACCGAATATCAGACCGGTGTCGGCAATGATCGAACCGACGCCGTTTCCCAGGGCGAGGCCCGGGTTTCCCATCCATGCCGCCATGACCGATACGGATGCCTCGGGCGCGGTGGTTCCGAGAGAGATGATCGTCGCGCCGATGACGATCTTGGAAAGACCGGTCCGCTGGGCCAAGACTACGACGCCGTCCACCATCCAGTCCGCCCCCTTGGACAGGAGCGCTATGCAGGCGATAATCACGATCAGGAGGAGGAGGGTAGGGGACCCCGTCATCAGATCGTGAAGGACATCCGTGTCCCAGAGCCAGTGAAGATGTTCCATATGACAATCGTCTCCAGGGTGGTATACCGGGGTGCCGGCGGTAGGCCCGGCACCCCAGCGCATATGCTATTGCCTGAGATCAGCGATGAACGTGTTGGAAGATTCGATCGATTCATTCATCCTTCTGACCAGTCCGTCGATTTTACCCCGCAGGGTCGAAAATTCAACCTTCAAAGAACTAATCGCCTGGGCGTTGAGGTTGTGTTTCAGAAACAGGACGTTGTCGTAAAAGGTGCTGAGCACGGGCTTCATGCTCTTTTCAGCCCGGTGCATGCTGGCGAGCATCCCCCGGTACCGTGACTGTGTTGCCGCCATCTGCTTCCTGCTCGCCTCCCGCAGGTCGGCTTTCTTGTACAGACCCAGTTCGTGCTTCCACTCGTCAAAGAGGGCATCGGCAACCGCCTCCACCCTGTCGATCCGCGCGGACACCTTCCGGGCCGCCCCCTTGCAGTCTTCATACTCCGCGTTCAGTTTCTCATACGCCTTTTTCAGGTCGGTATCCTTCAGGGCGACAACGGAGGCGAACTGTTCCAGCGCTGTCTTGAACTGCTGTTGGGCATCGACCTGGGAGTCGCGCGCATCCTTGACACGATCGACGAGGATATCGCGGTTATGAATGCCTGCTTTTTCCATGGCATCATAATACGCCGTGGCGCATCCCCCAATCAAGGGGAGGGCCAGGGCGGCGATCACGATCAACCGAACGGGTATGCGGTGTGTTGTCATCATTAATCCCTTTCCTTATGGTCCCTGCAGCGGTCCGTGTGTTTCCTCACGCCCGGAAAACGGTCACGATACCGATAACGATGAAGCCGATCCCCGCAACGATGGAAAGATACTTCTCGCTGATATAATTGGAAATGAAACTACCTGCGAGGACACCGATTCCCGACGCGACAATGAGGGCCAGGGACGCGCCCATGAACACGGTCAGCTTGCTCACTCCTTTGTCCGTCGCGAAGAGCATGGTGGCCAGCTGTGTCTTGTCACCGAGCTCCGCGATAAAGACAGCGGAAAACACAACAGAGAGGGTCTTTAAATCCACGATTTTTCTCCTTACCTGAAATAAAAGCTCACTCGTTCAGACCCAGCGACTCCAGGACCTCCAGAGCGAAGCGGGCGTGTGCGGTCGCTGGTCCTCCGCCCATCTCGATCCCGACCTCGATGGCCTCGATGATTTCCCCCTCCGTCGCCCCTTCATTCGCTGCCTGTTCGATATGCCACTGCATACAAGACTCGCAGTTGATCACGACGGATATCCCGACCGCAATCAGCTCCTTCTCCTTGCGCTTCAGCTTCCCGTCGCGGTACGTCGCCTGCTCCATCTCGAGAAAGGCCTCGTACACCCTGGATTTCTTCTTCACCAGGGTTGTGTGTGCTTTTTCCCTCAATCGGGATATCTCCTTGAGTCTGTCCTCCACATCAATCCTTCCTGAGCAGCATCCTATCGGGGGGTGTATTCGAAACGCAACAAAAAACAGTCTCTCTGCCCGCCGCGTCCGCTATATCGTGTATGAGTCAAGCAGTCGGCGCTCCGTCTCGCCCGCGATCGTGGCGGTTACCTCCACGAAGGGTGCCAGGGGGGAATGCTCCAGTTTGCCCCTCAGCAGTTGATCGACCTGGAAGATTCCGGCGGAGTTGGAGAGCTTGATCTCGATGCAGATAGGTTTCTTTGTCCCTTTTATGATATTGACCTCATCCACGGCCTGCGCGGAGACGGAATGGATATTGACCTGTCCCGACTCAAAGGGGATCCGGGAACGCCCCAGGGTCATGTCCGTCGCGTCTGCGATCTTCAGGACGCCGGCCTCGATCGTCAGACACGTCTCGTCGGAACCGTGGGCGACGATGGCATGCAGGCTCTCGGACACCATCGTTGTCAGGTCGGGCTCATCGTAGATCCCCTCCAGAAGCTCACGTATCTTGCGAAAGGCTATAAAGAGGCTGTATCGCTCATGGTGGTTCCGATGCACCGCGATCCCTGCGTCGTGCAGGCAGGCCGCCAGGACCACGATCAGCTCCGCATCTTCGGGGGTCAGGCCGTGATTCGTGACGACGCTTGGTTCAACACCCCCCTTGACCAGGAGGCGGATGATGCGCAGGGCGGCGTTGGCCACGATGCGGATATGCACCTCGCCGTGATCGCTCATTCCCAGACGGTCCACGGCATTGATGTTCGCGCACTTCCAGATCTGAAAAAGCTCCCGGTCCGCATTGATCCGTTTTGTCAGATCGTGCAGCTTCTTATTGTTGCGTACGGGTATCTTGAATTCCATGGGAATTCCTCTCTTCATATGGTTGATACTTATCAGCGGCACACCGCCCTGTGTGATGACGTTCGAGGCGTCTCTCAGTCCAGGAGGCGATTTTCTCCTGAGAGGGCCTGAATCGGGGTAATATTCTGGCTGCACTCTATGCAGCCCAGGTAGCGGTTGTCTTTGTCCCTGAGTGCAAAGTATTGAATGAGGACCTTTTCCTTCCGACCTCCTTCGCCGACAGGGAGATCAATCCAGAAACTTGCATCGTCACGCGCGCCGGCCTTCATCTCGCCGAGGATCACCTCGACCTTGCCTAAGCTCTTTTTCGGGTGGCAGTTCCGTACGTTTCGACCGACAGCGGCTTCAGGCCTCTTGAATATCCGTGTCTCATGCCTGTTCCATGCCAGGACCTCATCCTTCGCATCGACAACAGAAAACTCGATGGGAATCGTTTCCATCATGGCCTCAAGCACCTCTTTCGATACTGAACCTATCATAATGTCCCCTCCTTCTCATTCAGGACCGGTGCCTTCCCGGCACGGTGGCCTGATGTGCTGATAGTAGACGGGTCTTCTGCCCCCTTTCATACCAGACTGGAGGTCTTCTGACAATCAGTATCTCTATTTTCAGTAGCGTTCTCAATCGGATAGGAGGACCCAGGAGCCCCTCCGGACGAAGAGGTCTCTATGGGGCGCGTGTACTGAATGGGGAAGAGATGGAGATTTCCGATAAGGGTGTCTCGCCTTGCGGTTCCAGTAAAAATGTAATACAATAAAAAATTACAAACAGGTCTCAGGGATTGGTACTTCAGGAGTTTGATACGTATGGCGATATCGCGGAAAATAGAAGGCTTTATATCGAAGTCTTCCTGGATACGGAGGATGTTCGAGGATGGAATAAAGCTGAAAGAGAAGTACGGCCCGGAAAATGTATTCGACTTTAGTCTCGGCAATCCCAATGTCGATCCCCCCGACAGGTTTCGGGAACTCCTGGTGGAGGTTGCGGAGGAGTGCGGATGCACGTCGGGTGCCCATATGTACATGCCGAATGTGGGGTACGCGGATACGAGGGCTGAAATCGCGGCCTATCTCTCCTGCGAACATTCGGTGGCCCTGTCTGCAGATCATATCATCATGACCTGTGGCGCGGGGGGGGCTCTGAATGTCGTCTTTAAGACCCTCTTCGATCCGGGGGATGAGATCATCATCCCGAAGCCCTTCTTTGCCGAGTACACCTTCTACGTGGATAATCATGACGGCGTCCCGGTTTTTGTGGAGACGAACGAGGACTTTTCTCTGAACCTGGATGCCATTGAAAAGGCCGTGACTGACAGGACGAAGGTAATCCTGATCAATTCCCCAAATAATCCGACGGGGAAGATATACGATCAGGCGTCTATCGAGGGGCTTTCATCGCTTATCGAAGAGAAGCAGCAGGAGTTTGGCACGCAGATCTATCTTCTTTCCGATGAGCCGTACAGTACAATAGCCTACGATGGGATCACGGTTCCCAGCATCCTGAAGGCTTGCAAAAACAGCCTGGTGGTGACGTCGTATTCGAAGAGCCTGTCCGTGCCGGGTGAAAGGATCGGCTATATCGCCATCGGCCCTGAAATAGCGGATATCGAGAAACTTCTCGGAGGGCTGGCTCTTTCCAACAGAATACTCGGTTTTGTAAACGCGCCGGCGCTTATGCAGCGGATTGTCGGGCGGATGCAGGGGATATATGTTGATGTCGAACACTACAGAAGAAAACGAGAGTTGCTGTGTGACGGCCTGTGGCAGGCGGGGTTCGAGTTTGAACGGCCAGACGGGGCCTTCTACCTTTTTCCACGAACGCCGATAGACGACGATGTGAAATTCGTTCGCGTTCTTCAGGAAAAGAATATTCTTGTCGTGCCGGGGAGTGGATTCGGGGGCCCCGGACATATTCGTGTGTGTTACTGTGTTGACGATGCCACGATTATAAACTCGATGGAGGGGTTTGCGGCGGTGATGAAACAATACCGCTAGAAGGACAGGAAGAGAGAGTCATATGATAGAACATAGACCATGGGGAGATTATGAGGTTCTTTCCGATGAGGCAGACCACAAGGTGAAGAGGATAGTTGTCCATCCCGGTAAGCGTTTGAGCCTTCAGAGACACAGCAATCGTGCTGAACATTGGTATATGCTGAGCGGGGAGGGCGTTGTTACCATCGACAGAGATAACCGGCCACTAAAGAGCGGGCAATCGGTGGACATTCCCAAGGAGACACTGCATCGTATGAAGAATTCGGGGAAAGAACCCGTTATGTTCATAGAGGTCCAGACAGGCGATTACTTCGGCGAAGACGATATCGAGCGGGTCGAGGATGATTTCGGGCGGGTGTAGCCCAAGAATATTCATGGTTGTATGCCGGTGATTGATATGGAGACCGTGAAGGTTACCATACTCGGATCAGGGACCTGTGTCCCCTCCCTCAAACGCAGTTCCTGCTCAGTGCTTGTTGAGACCGGCGGGGCAAAACTCCTCTTCGACATGGGTCCTGGAACGATGAGACGCCTCCTTGAGGCGGGCGTGACGATAGGGCAGATATCCCATCTTTTTTTCAGTCATTTTCACCCGGATCACACCGGCGAACTGGTCAGCTTTCTCTTCGCGAGCAAATATCCGAATGAGCGTCGAAGGCGAAGCAGGCTCAGAATCACCGCCGCCGAGGGGTTTATGGATTTTTATGAAAGACTGGAAAGGGTGTATGGGCAGTGGATCGATCTGGAGGAGGGGATCCTCGATATCTTTGAGATGAGAAGTTCCGAGCCGGATTCCATGGACCTCGATTTCTCGAATGTAGACACCGTTCCCATGGTGCATACCGAAAGCAGCATCGGTTACCGTCTGACAATGCCGGATACGACCTCCATCGTCTATACCGGAGATACCGATTACTGCAAAGACGCGGTACGACTCGCGATGAACGCTGATCTGCTCATCTGTGAGTGCGCGCTTCCGGATGAGATGAAGGTCCCCGGCCATCTGACACCGTCGCTCGCGGGGCGGATCGCCTCAGAAGCGCAGGTCAAAAACCTTGTCCTCACGCATTTCTATCCCGAGTGCGACGGGATCGATATCGAGGCGCAGTGCAGGAAGACATACGGCGGCAGGCTTGTATGCGCCGAGGACCTCATGCAAATCGAGATCGCGAACGGCCGCCTCAGTCTTCTGAAATAGAGATGGTATCTCTCCACGTCCGATGGGTTGCCCCCGTCTAGTCTTCTAGAAACCGTATAATCCCTTCAATATCAGGAAGTTCCGGGATATCGTAGATCTTGATCCACGCCACCGTTCCGCTCCCGTCCACAACGATATTAGCCCGCTCGGAGAATCCCTTCTTGTCGCGGAAGATGCCGTACAGTCCCGCTACCCTCCCGTGTGGCCAGAAATCGGACAGGAGCCTCGTCTCGGCTATCTTCAGCTCCTTGGCCCAGGCGTTTTTAGACGGAACGCTGTCCACGCTGATCCCCAGAGCTACGGTATTCAGCCCGGCCAGGAGGTCCTTGTTCGCCTCCAGCGCCTTCATCTGGTCGTCGCACACGCCGGTCCAGGCAAGAGGATGCCACGAGAGCAGGACCCTCTTCCCCCGAGACCCGAGAGCCGGGCCTCTTTGTTCCGATTATCCTTCAGTACAAAATCCGGAGCCCTGTCTCCAACCTTGATGGTCATATCTCACCTCCCTTTCTTCTTACTGGATGACGGTGTCTTTGGTTCAAAAAAGCGAATTTGAGAACGGGGAAAATTCGTTGATACGAACGCGTGATGGACAAACAACCTCGTATCTATACAAGAAAACAGGACCATCCGCCAGTCAATAATCTCAAAAGCGGAATGATTTTCCCCTTCTATATACTCCTGTAATGTGTTACCTTAAAGGCATCGAAGGGGAGAGGTGGAACAAGGGGCTGACGGATCACAGCGTGCCCCGCTATGAACTGCCATGAAGATGCAGCTGCCGCCACACAAGACCAAGATAATCTGCACGATCGGTCCCGCTTCGCGCTCGGAGGCGGTCCTCTCCGATATGATGCGCAGGGGGATGACCATCGCCCGGATCAACTTTTCCCACGGCACCCTGGAAGAGCACCGGCAGACCATTGCCGCTGTACGGTCCGTAGCGGCGAAACAAGGCAGGCGCTGCCCCATCCTTGTCGATCTGCCCGGGCCGAAGATACGGATCGGTAAACTGGAAACGGAACCGCTCGTTCTCACAAAGGGGACGGAGATAACGTTGACCACCAGGGACGTTTTGGGCACACCGACCCTGATCCCCGTGACATACCAGCGGCTTCCCGAAAGCGTTTCACCAGGGAGCGTTATCTATCTCAATGACGGCTTCATCGCCTTGGAGGTAATGGCGGTCCTGCGCGATGAGGTTCGGTGCACGGTGACGACGGGAGGAAATCTCCTCTCCAGGAAGGGCCTCAATCTCCCCGGGGCAAAGATCTTTATGAATCCCCTGACCGAGCAGGACCTCAAACTGATGGACTTCGCCCTCAGGGAGGGGATCGACACTTTCAGTATCTCTTTCGTCGAAACGGCGGATGATATCCTCCGAGCAAAGATGTTTGCCCGGAAAAAGGGTAAGAATATCTACGTTGTAGCTAAGATCGAGAGGGCGGCCGCCATCGAGAACATTGATGAAATCCTTGATGCTGCGGATGCCATTATGATCGCCCGTGGTGATCTGGGAGTCGAAATTCCCATCGAAGAGGTCCCTATTGTTCAGAAGCAGTTGATTCGAAAGGCCAATCTCTCCTGCCGTCCCGTTATAACGGCGACGCAGATGCTGGAATCCATGATCGACAACACCCGCCCCACCAGAGCGGAGGCGACCGATGTCGCCAATGCCATCCTAGACGGTACCGATGGTGTTATGATGTCGGAGGAGACGGCAATCGGCCAATACCCCGTCGAGGCCGTGGAGATGATGGCACGGATTGCCGTCGCCCTGGAACGGCAACGGCACATGATACGGTCATCGGTTTTCCTTCAGGAGCAGCTGAAGGGAGAATTGATCAATCGCCAGATAACCGTTCCGGACACCGTTTCACTGAATGTTTCCCAAGCGGTTCGGGCCCTGGGCTGCCCCTTTGTTCTGACGGCCACATCGGGGGGGATGACGGCGCGCCGCGTGTCGAGGCTCAAACCTGATGGCTGGATTATAGCCTGCAATAACGATGAACGGATCTGCGATTTTCTCCGGTTTTCATATGGCGTCTTCCCCATGCTCATGGACACCGGCACCCGGGAATGGTACGAGAGTCTGATAAACCTTCTCAAAGATTCAGGGCTCATCCGAAAGGGAGATAGGATCATCCTGACGGAAGGTAAGTTCTCAGGTACGACGGGAGGAACCGACTCCTTGGGGATTATTACGATCTCATAGCCCCTTCATGAACGGAGCACGAACGGTTGATATAAGGCTTAGCGCCTATGACGAAGATACTGGTTGGCGATATAGGAGGGACGAAAACTGCCCTGGCCGTTGTTTCCCCCGAGCGGGGGCCGCGGGATCTGCTGGTTCGAAAGACGTTCCCCAGCGTAAAATTCCCTTCGCTGGAGAGAATCATAGAGGAGTTTCTTGCCGGGACCGATCTGGTGATCGACAGGGCCGTCTTCGGTATAGCCGGACCTGTCGAAAATGGGCAAGTCAAGACAACGAATCTGCCGTGGCGTGTTGAGGAAGTCCGCCTGGCAGAGGCCTTCGGGTTTTCATCCGTGTATTTCATGAATGATCTCGAAGCGATGGCTTGCGGCGTGCCGCATCTAGAGGCGTCGGAACTTCTTGTGCTCAACCATGGGAACCCTCTGAAGGGAGGGGCTATTGCCGTTGTCGCTCCCGGGACCGGCCTGGGGGAGGCGTTTCTTACCTGGGACGGCACGCGCTATCAGGCCCACGTTTCTGAAGGCGGCCACACCGATTTTGCCCCGAAGACCCTTCTGGAGAGAGGGCTTCTGAATTATCTAAACGGACGACTCGGTCACGCCAGTTATGAGAGGGTATGCTCGGGTCCGGGCATTTCTCATATATACGATTACCTGAAGCAGGGCGGATACGGTGATGAGCCGCCCTGGCTGGTCGAAAAATTGGCGGGGGTGGAAGATGCAACCCCCGTTATAGTGGATGCCGCTCTCGACGAGCAAAGACCATGCGAGCTGTGTGTCAGGACCCTCGATGAATTTGTGTCCATCCTGGGGGCTGAGGCGGGCAATCTGGCACTGAAGGTCCTGGCGACGCGGGATGTGTACCTGGGGGGCGGCATTGTGCCTCGGATACTGCCTTTTTTAAAGAAGGTGATCTTCATGAAATCGTTCCGGGACAAGGGACGGTATGCCGATCTCATGGGCAGGATTCCGGTACATGTCATCCTGGCACTCGACGTTGCCCTCTTCGGGACGGCGTCCAAGGCCATGGAACAGTAATATTCCGTAATAATTATATTTTCACGGCGGATTGAAAAATGGCAGAGAAAAAAGGATCGATACAGCGGCGTCGGACCATATCGTGGGGTCTGGGAGCATATCAGAATTTCGTGGAGCAGGGACTGGCCGCGGTGAGAGAAGAGAGGATCGTGGCCCGGATCTGGGCCCACGACCATACGGTCTGGAACCCCAATCCTGCGGAGATAAAGAATCGCCTGGGCTGGCTTCACTCTATCGGAGTCATGTCCCGAAATATCCAGCGACTTACGGATCTAGCCGACGCGGTGCGTGCAGAGGGGTATAGGCATGTCCTCTTACTGGGAATGGGGGGATCGAGCCTCGCGGCCGGAGTCTTGGCCAAAACGTTCGGTTCACAGTCTGGGTACCCCGATCTCGCTATTCTTGACAGTACCGATCCGGGGGCGGTCCTAACACGGAGAGAACAAGGTGATCCCGCCCGGTCGCTCTTTATCGTCTCGACGAAGTCGGGAACCACCGTTGAAACCCTCTCCTTTTTCAAGTTTTTCTATAATCGGGTCGCCGATCTTCTCGGGGAGGAAAGGGCTGGGCAGCACTTCGTCGCGATAACCGATCCAGGCAGTCCCCTGACCGATCTTGCCGAACGCTGCAGGTTCAGGTCCACCTTTCTCAACGACCCGCATATCGGCGGGCGATATTCTGTTCTTTCCTGCTTCGGTCTGGTACCGGCGGCGCTCACCGGCATCGATCTGAACCTCCTGCTGGCGCGCGCCACAAACATGTCATCCGATGGTGAAACACCCACTGGTGATGCGGTCCTACTGGGGGTGATCCTCGGCGAGCTGGCCATGGCGGACCGGGACAAGGTAACGCTTGTCGCATCGCCGGGTCTTGAGTCTTTTGGTGACTGGGTGGAGCAGCTCCTTGCCGAAAGTACCGGTAAGAAGGGGAGGGGGATCCTTCCCGTGGTCGGGGAACCGCTCGGTTCACCGGAAGACTACGGAAACGACCGCCTCTTCGTATATCTCCGCCTGGCGGGAGATGCGGAATATAAAAAGAAAATTGCCGACCTTGAGCGGGCCGGGCATCCCGTTGTCACTATCAATGTGGAGGACCGATACGATCTCGGCGGTCTGTTTTTTATCTGGGAGATGGCCACGGCCGTTGCCGGCTGGCGCATGGGGATCAACCCTTTTGACCAGCCTGATGTTGAATCGTCCAAGATCCTGGCCCGCCGGATGGTGGATCAGTACCTCAAAAGGGGAATTTTCCCCGAAGAAGAGCCCTCTCTGATTGACCGAGATATTATGGTCTTTGGAGGTCCGGAGTCTCAAGATCCCGGGAGCGCCCTGGCCTCTTTCATCGGGGAGGGGATAACCGATGGCGCGTATATCGCGCTCCAGGCGTACCTGCAACCTGGCCTCGAAACCGACAAGGCGCTGCATCGCCTTCGCGTGCGGCTCCGGGATCGGTTCAGGCTTGCCACAACGACCGGATATGGACCCCGGTATCTCCATTCCACGGGTCAGTTGCACAAGGGGGATGCCGGCAGGGGATTGTTTGTCCAGTTTACAGCCGATAACGCGACGGACGTCGCGATCCCCGATGATCCCGGATCACCCGTATCGTCTATGACCTTTGGTGCGCTCGAAAAGGCCCAGGCTATGGGAGACCGGAAGGCACTGGAGGATGCCGGGAGAAGGGTGGTGCGCTTTCATCTGGGGAGCAATGTCATCGACGGGCTGAACCGGTTGACGGAGTCACTGGCGTGACCCTGCAATGGCAGTATGCACCTCAGGCATCTTCAAAACGGTTGAGGTCAACGTTTTTTCTGACCTTGTCGGGGTCGAATATCCGTCCGTTCATCGCTATATAGACGCCAGGCGGAAGCAACTGGACCGCAGTGATGGCGCATCCGGTATTGAATTCTGCATCACTCGATCTGAACCGTGACGGTTCCATCGAACCGGTGAGGACGATGACCTTGTCCGGCACCGACTGGAGCTTTCTCGCGGTTTGTACCATGGTGTCGGTCCCGTGAGTTATGACGATGTTCCGGCATTCCTCTCTTGATACCCGGGCGAAGATTGTCTGGCGATCCTCATCGGTAATGTCCAGGCTGTCCTTCTTCAGGATAGACTCGCATTCGTAATTGAAACCGGCATGAACTCCCTCCAGTATCTCGCAGAGCCCGGATTCTCCGACCTGATAGTCATTTTTCCTATCGAAGTATATCTTGTCGATTGTGCCCCCGACGGTAAAAAATTTGATCTTCATGCTCCCATCCGGCCGTTTTCCTTTGGGGACTAATACCCGGTAACGCTGTTTGTCAAGATGAAAAGTGTGTGTGGTCGCTACAGGGTGGGGAGGAGTTACTGATCCTGAAGATCAATGGCCAGTTGTACAAGGATGGCAACCTGTTCGTCCGGCACACGACCCCGAATGATCGCGCGACACACACGATTCTTATCCAGAAGTATCGCGTTTGCGCTGTCTTCCTTGAGCCCCCACGCATTTCTCAGCGATGCGTCATAGTCGAAAAGAATGACGGTATTATATTTTTTTGCCGCCGATGCGCCGAATGACCTGATGAGCGAATCCGGTTTCCACGATGCCTCGCAGTCGGCAATGCCGATTCCTTTAAAAGTGGCCTCCTGGAGCAGCCCGTTCTTCGACTCCTTCTTCACGGCATCGTTGAAGTGATTGTTCATGTCTTTCTCATCCGGATCATTATAGTTGATCAGAAGTACCTTGCCTGCCCATTCTTGCATTGTATACAGTTTTGTATCTGCATCCGGGAGCGACCAGTCGGATGCCGTGTCTCCCACTTGCAAGTCCCCTGCTACTGCCCCTGAAACCGCCCATAATGATACCAGTAAAACCACAAATAACATTTTTTTCATTTCGGACCCCCTTTCCAATCAGCGATACCATGCACTGTAGATGAATAAGTACTGCGTGTCAATACGGTTCATGACAGGAACTCTTTTTTCAATGCCTGATCCTGAACCCATTGAAGCTGCCCGTGGGCTGCTCCTCCAAGATCTCCACCCCGGTCACATGGGAGAGCCTTGGTCCCTTTCTGCACCAGTCCAGCATTTCCTCGACGGCATCCTTTCCGCCTTCGAAGACGACCTCGACCCTTCTGTCCTCCAGATTGCGCACCCAGCCCGTGAGGCCCAGTCCCGAGGCCTGCCGCTTCGTCTCCGCCCTGAAAAACACACCCTGGACCCTTCCGGAGACGAGGAGATGGACCCGCCTGAGCTCATTCGACGGATGTACATCATTCCCGTTGCTCATAAGAGCGTCCCCTGTTGTTTATATTTTGATTCATCGTTGTGCTCCATGATCTCCAGAAATGCGTTTTCGTCGAGGACGGGTATCCCCAACTGCCTGGCCTTATCCAGCTTCGAGCCGGGGGAAGCCCCGGCGACCACATAGGCGGTCTTCTTTGTTACGGACAATGATACCGTTCCACCCATTGATTCGATCATCTCCTTTGCCCTGTTTCTCGGTAATCCGGCCAGTGTCCCCGTCAGAACAAAGGTCTTACCTGAAAGGTTCCCCGATACCGCAGAGCCCTCAACCGGGGTGACCCCGGCACCTTTGAGGCGTTCGATGGTCCGGAGGTTGGAGGGCTCACGAAAGAATGTCGTAATGCTCCCTGCAATCTCGGGCCCGATTCCCTTCACGGCAAGCAGCTCATCTTCGCCGGCGTTCATGATGGCATCGAGTGTGCCGAACCAGCGGGCCAGTATCTTCGAGACGTGCTCCCCCGTGTGTCTGATCCCCAGGGCGAAGATAAATTTATCGAGGGGAGGGGTCTTTGATCTTTCCAGTGATGCTAGAATGTTGTCGGCAGATTTTGCGCCCATCCTCTCAAGGCCTGACAGGGTCTCTGCGGGAAGGTCATAAAGGTCGGCCGGATCCCTGACGATTTCACTGTCAAGCATCTGTGCTATCAGTTTTTCTCCAAGCCCCTCTATGTCCATACCCCCCCGGGCGACAAAGTGTATTATATTTTCCCTGATCTGTGCCGGGCAATCAAGATTGATACATCGGTGGGCTGACTCGCCCTCGAGACGCACGATCCTCGATCCGCAGACCGGGCAGGTGCCGGGGATTCTGAAGGGCCGTTCATCGTTTTCTGCGCAGGAACCGACCGTCTTGACGATCTCCGGTATGACGTCACCGGCCCTCTGGACGATGACCGTATCGCCGATATGAATATTTTTTTTGTCGATTTCATCCTGGTTGTGCAGGGTCGCGCGGCTGACCATTACCCCCGCGACGCGAACGGGCTTCATCTGCGCGACGGGGGTCAGGACACCCGTCCGTCCGACCTGAATGACGATATCTTCAATGATTGTAGTGGCCTGTGTCGCCGCGAACTTGCAGGCAATGGCCCACCGGGGGCTCCTCGAAACGGCGCCGAGAAGGTCGCGGATATTCGTCGAATCGACCTTTATGACCGTACCGTCTATCTCGTAGGGGAGCTCTTCCCGCCGCGCGGTCATCTCCCGGTAATATACGATGCATTTCTGTATGTCCTCCGCCTTCCGGATGTAAGGATTTACCGGAAATCCCCACCGGGCAAGGGCCTGCAGAAGGTCCCAATGGGTCCCGAATCCCGATGGATCGGGATCGGCGAATCCCATGGCATAGCAGAATATCGCCAGCGGCCTCTTCGCGGTGATCCTCGAATCGAGCTGCCGGAGCGAACCTGCCGCGGCATTCCTCGGATTCGCAAATGGATTATCGCCCTCCGCCATCCTCTGCAGGTTAAGGTATTTGAAGGCGTCGGTCCCTATGTAGACCTCCCCGCGTACCTCGATCAGAGCGGGAATGGGGGGGGCATCGGTTGATCTCATATTCAGGGGTATCGCGCGGATGGTCTTGAGGTTTTGTGTGATGTCCTCTCCGACAATCCCGTCGCCTCTCGTTGAGCCGGATCTAAGGATGCCCTCTTCATACACCAGGTTGACCCCTATGCCGTCAAGTTTCGGTTCAACCACGTAGGACACATTCCCCTGCGTGTCCAGAAGCCGTCCGATGCGCTCGTCGAATGCCACGATCTCTTCTTCGGAGAAGGCATTGGCAAGGCTCAACATGGGGGACAGATGGGGGATGGTTTCGAACTTCTCGAGGGGGGCGGCACCGACGCGCTGGGTGGGGGACGCGGTCAGGTCGATACGGTCGGCGAACCGGTCTTCGAGCTCGCTCAATTCCCGCATCAATCCATCGTATTCAGAGTCGGATACCTCCGGATCATCTAACTGGTAGTAGCACCTGTTGTGATGATTGATCAGGTCCCGGAGCTCTTCTATCCTTTTCAGGGCGGCCCGTTCTTCCATTATTTTATTCGCTTAAGATATGATACATCCGAAGGTGCCTTCTTGCTCTTAGGCTCTCCGTTCTGTTGGTTGATAATCTCTTTGTTGAAGAGGCTGTTCTTCACCTTCACCGAATTGATGATGAAGAAGATGATGGCCGCCCTTTCCCATTCTTTTGTCGAGTCGAAATGTTCCAGTCTGGTCTTGTATTTTTCCCACAGACTGGTGAGGGATGCCTCGTCAAGGGCGAGGACCTTATCGGCTATGTCTTCCAGTGTCTTTTCGAGCATCATCGACCTTTCAAGGGTAGGCTGTAGCAAAGATACTAATCATACCCCGGTAAAATGTCAAACCAAAAACTCCAAAATAATTCTTGTCTTTTTACCATGGATATAATAGGGAATTCAGTATTGCTGACTATGAAGATAGGTGTTATTTCCGATACTCATCTTAATACCTTCGACGATAGGCTTGAAAAGATCGTAGAGGATCATTTCCATGACGTTGACTTGGTTCTGCACGCCGGGGATATCGTTGATTTGGAGCTCCTTGATGTCTTCAAGGGCGGGGAGGTGTATGCCGTCAGCGGGAACATGGATCACGCCTCGGTCAGAGAGATCTTCCCCGAAAAGCGGATAGTGGAGGTTGAAGGACGAAGGATAGGCCTGATACATGGATGGGGCTCTCCCCACGGGTTGGAGGAAAAGATACTCCGGGAATTTGAGGATGTTGAGTGCATCGTATATGGGCACACGCACCGGGCCGTGAATGAAATAAAAGACGGGGTTCTGCTCTTCAATCCCGGTTCTCCCACGGATCGAAGGTTCGCAAAGCACAATTCCGTGGGGATACTCGATATCGGAAAAGAAATTGTGGGAACGATTATATATCTGGATTGAAGCAGGGTAGTGCGTATGGACAGTATAATGGCCCCCGGGAGGATGAAGTATATTAAAGGCGAGAAACCGGATGGGTGCGTTTTCTGCAGGGGGTCTATCAGGGAGGAGGACCTCTTGCTGTACGAGGGAAAATTTTGTTATATCATCATGAATAAATATCCCTATACCTCCGGTCATGTTCTGGTGATTCCCTTCAGGCATGTGTGTGATATGGAGGAGACAACTGCTGAAGAACGGGTAGAGATGATGGACCTCACCGCCCTGTGCGTGAAGGTTCTCAAAAAGGCGTTTGCCCCTGAAGGGTTCAACATAGGGATGAACCTTGGAAAAGTGGCCGGTGCCGGTGTCGATGATCATCTGCACATCCATATTGTCCCACGGTGGCTGGGTGACACCAACTTTTCCACGGTCCTGGGAGAGGTCAGGGTTATTCCGGAGGATCTTGCAGAGACCCGGAACACGTTATTGCAGTATTTCCGAAGGAGAGAGGAGGGGTAGAATGAAGCTTTTGTATACCATTATTGTGACACTGGTTGTGTTGTTTTTCATTACCTTTTCATTGGCAAATACGAGCCCTGTCCCTGTAAAATACTATGGATTTATAGATATATCCGTGGCTGCGTATATGCTGATCTTCGTATCCTTTGGCGTGGGTATCATAGTTGCCGGTTTCGTGGGGATAGTAGAGCGTTTCAGACTCTCCAGAGAGGTTACGCGGCTGAAAAAAGAGGTTAAGGCGCTGGAGAAAAAGATACCTGTTGAAGAGATGCCCGTCGTTCAGGATACAAATGCTGAAGGGGCGGCGGAAAAATGGAATCTGTGACAAACAGGGGCAGATCCTAGCCGCCGCAATCGGATTCGTCCCCCTTTATCTTTTCTATCGCGTGTTTCAGGGCGGGAAGGATAACCGCCAGATTCTCCCGGACCCCCTTCGGACTTCCAGGCAGGTTGATGATGAGGGTTTGTCCCCGTATCCCTGCCATGGCCCTTGATATCATTGCATGCGGCGTCTTCTTCAGGCTTTCCCTTCGCATCGCCTCCGCCATGCCGGGGAGTTCCTTTTCGATTACTTCGAGAGTCGCATCGGGTGTGACATCCCGAGGGCTGACCCCGGTTCCGCCGGTTGTTACGACCAAATCCAGCCTTCGGGTATCGGCATACTCTATTAGCTTGCCCTTTATAACCTCTTTTTCATCGGGAACTATTTCGTAATCGGCGACCCGGATATCGAGGTCGGTCAGCATCCGAATGACCTCCCTGCCGCTGATATCCTCCCTCTCACCGCGGGAACCTTTATCGCTTAATGTTATGACGCCGCCGGTAATCACAGATGTCCGTCTCTTAATTCAAAATTATTGAGATTCTTCCTTATTTGCCTCGGCAACAACCTTTTCCTGCAGGTGCGCGGGGATCTCTTCATAGCGGGAGATCTCATAGGAAAAGGTGCCTCGACCGCTGGTTATCGATGTGAGATCAGGCGCGTAGGATAGGATTTCGGCCAGGGGAACCTGTCCCTTGATAACCTGGTTGTTTCCCTCTTTGTCCATACCCAGGACGCGTCCCCGCCTGCTGTTGAGATCGCCGATCACGTCTCCCATATATTCATCGGGGATCTCAATGTTGATGTCGACGATCGGTTCAAGGAGGGTGGGATGGCACTCCTGGAATCCCTTCTTAAAGCCCATGGATCCCGCTATCTTGAAGGCCATTTCGGATGAGTCTACGGTGTGATACGAACCATCGACCAGGGAGACCTTGAGGTCGACGATGGGGTATCCGGCCAGGATACCTTCGGACATTGCCTCGATGACTCCCTTTTCCACTGCCGGTATGTACGTTTTCGGTACAACGCCGCCTACGATTGCATCGACGAACTCAAACCCTTCTCCGCTGGGAAGGGGTTCTATCTCGAGCCAAGTATCACCGTACTGTCCCTTGCCCCCCGATTGTTTCTTGTACTTGCCCTGGACCCGTGTCTTTGCCTTTATGGTTTCGCGGTAGGGGACTTTCGGCTGCCGGAGGTTTACGTCCACACCGAATTTTCTCTTAAGTTTCTCTATAGTTATATCGATATGCACCTGCCCGACCCCGGAGAGGATCGTTTCTCCCGTCTGGGGGTCCCGGCGGATTGAGAGGGTCTGGTCTTCATCGATCAGCCTGTTGAGAGAGGAGTGTATCTTCTCTTCATCCCCCTTGGTCTTGGGCTCTACCGCGTAGTGCACAATCGGATTGATCAGAGGAACCCTGTCATAGATAATAGGTGATTTCGGATCACACATGGTATCGCCGGTAGATGTCTCTTTCAGCTTGGCAAGGGCGGCGATATCTCCGGGGATGAGAGATTCTACGGGGACCTGGGTTTTCCCTTCCAGATAGAAGATATTTCCGCATTTCTCACGCACGTCCTTTGACGGGTTATAAAAGACAAAGTCCGATGTTACGGTTCCCGAAAAGACCCGGAAGAGGGTGAGTTTACCCGCGTAGGGGTCGGCGACAGTCTTGAATACCATCGCGGAGAAGGGCGCCTTCTCGTCGGAAAGTCTCTCTTCTGTCTCCTCTGTGTTCGGCTTGGTGCCGGTGACGGTCCCACGATCCAGGGGGGAGGGGAGAAAATTGACAATCATATCCATAATGGAGGCTATCCCCGTGTTGGTGAGAGCCGACCCGCATACGACGGGGATCAGGTCCCCTGAGGTTACCCCCCCGCGGAGCCCGTCCCTGATATCGTCGATAGAAAGTTCACCTTCTTCCAAGTATTTATCCATCAACGCCTCGTCACATTCAGCTATATCTTCGACCATGGTCTCCCGGGCCGCCGTGGCATCTTCCAGGAGATCTTCCGGAATGTCCTCTTTTTTAGGTTTTCCCTTGGGGCCATCAAAGATAAGGGCCTTCATACTTGCAAGCTCGATCAGCCCCTTGAAGGATTCGTCGGAACCTATTGGGAGATAACAGAGGGTTACTTTTTTCCCCAGTTTGGTGTTTATATCCGCCACCGTTTTGGAAAAATCGGCACGTTCCCGATCCATCTTGCTGATATATACCATGCGGGGGAGTGAGAGTTCATCGGCATAACTCCATACTTTTTCCGTCTGAAATTCGACACCACCCACGGCATCCACGACAACAACGACACTATCGGCGACACGCAGACTGTATTTTGTATCCATGAAAAAGTTGGAATCACCGGGGGTGTCGATGATGTTTACCCGGTGTTTGTTCCATTCAAAAAAGCTTATTGCCGAACTGATAGAGATGCGTCTCTTCTGCTCTTCCGGTTCAAAGTCCAGGGAAGAGGTTCCATCGTCGACCCTTCCGAGTTTGTCGGACTTCCCACTGAGGAAAAGGAAGGATTCGCAGAGAGATGTTTTCCCCGTTCCTCCGTGCCCTGCAACCGCGATATTTCTGAGAGAATTTGAATCGTATTTTGCCATGATGCTCCCTTCCTGTAGCTGTCGGTGACTTTATAACCTCGCTCGCTTAGCTTATTCTGTCTTGCAAAGTCAAGACAATTTTCTCCTTTGGGGGGGGGTGCATGGAGGATTTAATTGACCGGGGTGCCAAATAGTGATATAAGTCTACTTTTTTGGTCAGAGAATCACTTTTACTGGGAGAGGCACGGGAGAGGAATGTATATGTTCAAGGTGGGAGACATGGCTGTCTATCCGGCACATGGGGTTGGAGTAATCGAGGCGATAGAGACCAGAGAGGTTATGGGAAGCGAACAACCCTTTTACGTTATGAAAATCCTGGGGAGCAACGCAACGATCATGATACCTCAGAGCGGCGCCCGCTTTGTTGGTCTCAGGGATATAATCTCGGAGGATGAAATCCCCATAGTCTATGAGATATTGAAAGAAAAAAGTACGTTTGTAGATAAACAGACGTGGAACAAGAGATACAAGGAATACTGGGAAAAGATAAAAACGGGATCGGTTTATGAAATAGCGGAGGTATTGCGCGACCTTTTTACCTTGAAGATTGATAAGGACCTGTCATTCGGCGAGAGAAAGATGATGGATACCGCAAAGAGTCTGTTGATACGAGAGATATCGATAGCCGGTGACTGCGAGGAAACCGAGGTAGAAAAAAATCTGAACGCGATATTCGCAGCGTAGTGCTGGGCTCCGTTCCTTGAAATAATGACCAATTTTTAGGAGGTGGTATTTGGTTATACGGCTTTTGCTTATCGTGGCCTGTTCTTCAAGTGGTTATCTTATTGCTTTAAAATATTATACATTCCCCCTTTCATTAATAGGTTTGGTATCAGGGCTTCTTCTTTCAATCTTTGTAATCCAAACAGAACAGGCTATACGAAAACTTTCACTACGGGTTATATTCGGCGGTGTTATCGGGACGGTTATCGGGCTTTTAATAGCCTTTCTTTTCACCTACGGCTTGCAGTTTATGCCCGGACTGGAAAAACACGAGATAATACCGTGGGGGTATATTTATGCCATCGTTACCTTTATCCTGGGATATCTCGGTCTGGTCTTGGGTTCAAAGAAGAGCGAGGATTTCTCTTTTTCCCGATCCACTTTTTCAGGAGATGAAAAAGCCCCAGATTACCGGATACTGGACACCAGCGTCATTATTGACGGCAGGATGGCTGATATCTGTGATACCGGATTCATCGAGGGCATCCTAGTGGTACCCCGTTTCGTGTTGGATGAATTGCAGCTGATTGCCGATTCATCCGACCACATGAAACGTTCACGGGGGAGAAGGGGACTGGATATACTCAACCGGATGCAGAAGAGCGATGGCATAAAGATTGAGATTGTCGATATCGATTTCCCGAAGATAAAGGGTGTTGATTCAAAACTGGTTGCCCTTGCCAAAGAAAAAGAGGGCAAGATCGTAACCAATGACTATAATCTTAACAAAGTCGCGGAGCTGCAGGGTATAAAAATCCTGAATATCAATGACCTCGCAAACGCCTTAAAACCTCTTGTTCTTCCCGGCGAGGTTATGACCGTAAAGGTTATCAAGGACGGAAAAGAGGCGGGACAGGGCTTGGCGTACCTTGATGACGGCACCATGGTAGTTGTGGATAACGGAACCAAGTATATCGGAAAGAGTGTCGAGGTGGTTGTAACCAGCGTTCTCCAGACATCGGCAGGGCGGATGATCTTTTCCGGTATGAGAGGTGATGAGCGAAACAGCGTCTCCGCCTAGAGAAGAGCGGCAGGGCCGCACCCCGAATACACCTCAGAACTTATCAAAAACTCGAGAGCACGGAAGTAGTGATGGTGCAGTCAGTCGCAATTATCGTCGCCGGTGGTTCCGGAAAACGAATGCTGCATGACCGTCCGAAGCAGTATGTCCCCCTTGCCGGTATTCCCATACTGGCCCGCACCCTTATTACCTTTGAGAAGACCCTGTCTGTTGACCGCATTGTCCTTATGGTTCCTCAACACGATATCAATTATGTGAAGGATGAGATTGTCGGCAGATACCGAATTTATAAAGCAAACCAGATTCAGGCCGGCGGGGAGGCACGGCAGGACTCTGTTAGAGAAGGTCTGGGGATCATTGACAACTCAGACGATATCGTCGTTATCCATGATGGTGTCAGACCCTTCATCACGCAGGAACTGATAGATCTCTCCATCCGGGAGGCCGCACAGAACGGAGCGGTGGTCCCGGTTGTCCCTTCCATCGATACAGTCAAAATAATTGATAAAGACGGCAATATACACGATACTCTTGACAGGGCGGATCTGCGGCTTGCCCAGACGCCTCAGACATTCAGGAGGGAGATCATCCTGGAGGCATTTGAGAGCGCGTACCGGGAGGGCTTCTATGGCACGGACGATGCGTCCCTTGTGGAACGACTAGGCATGCCGGTACGGACGATCCCGGGCCTGCCGTATAATATCAAGATTACCACACCGGAAGATCTCGTTCTCGGTGAGTTTCTGCTGAAGAGGAGCGAGTCAGCCATATGAGAATCGGATTCGGATATGACAGTCACCGGTTGGTCGAGGAGAGAAGCCTGATCCTGGGGGGTGTGAAGATACCTGCTGAAAAGGGGCTTCTTGGCCATTCCGATGCGGATGTCCTGCTTCATGCCCTCTGTGATGCCATTCTCGGGGCCATCGGAGGGGGTGATATTGGAGGGCATTTCCCCGACAGCGATCCCGCCTACAAAGACATCTCGAGCAGAGAACTGCTGCTCAGGGTCAACGAACGGGCAACCCAAAAAGGGTACCTCGTGAATAATGTCGATTCGACACTGATCCTGGAGAAGCCGAGACTAAAGGAGTATATCCCCGCGATGGTCGCGAATATAGCCGATTTTCTTGCCGTGGAGCCGGACCGGGTAAACGTAAAGGCCTCAACCAATGAAGGTATGGGCTTTATCGGGCGGGGCGAAGGGGTTGCCGCCTTTGCGGTAGTCACTCTAAAGAGCAGTCGAGACCTGTAGGATCCGCAAAAAATCTCCCCTTACGTGCGTAAACAGCGTGCCGCAACGAAAAGAGGGGAGTTCTGTCTTGACCGTGTCACATCAGTATTATATATATTGCCCCTCTCAAACTGACTTGCATATAGAACGGAGGACTGCATGAAACAGATACAAGATATCGATATCAAAGGAAAAAAAGTGTTGTGCCGGTTTGATCTTAATGTTCCGTTGGACGATGATCTTCATATTACCGACGACAGAAGGATAAAGGCCGCGCTCCCCGCAATCAACTACGCACTGGATGAGGATGCGAAAGTAATAATAATGTCTCACTTAGGGAGGCCGGGAGGCCAGAGGGTAGGAGGTCTCAGCCTTGCACCCGTGGCCAAGAGGCTGTCGCGTCTCCTGGGAAAAGACGTTGTCTTGGCAAAGGACTGTATCGGCGATGATGTAGAGAAACTGATTGATGGTATGGAACCTCGCTGCATTATCATGCTGGAAAACCTTCGATTTCACAAAGAGGAAGCGGAAAATGACGATGCCTTTGCCAGGAAACTGGCGGGGTATGCCGATGTGTACGTGGATGATGCCTTTGGAAATGCCCACAGGACACATGCCTCCAATGTGGGGATCACGAAATTCGCGAAGGTGTGCTGCGCCGGCTTTCTGATGAAGAGGGAACTGAATTATTTCGGCTCCACCCTGGAAGACCCCCTCCGTCCCTTCGTGGCCATCATCGGCGGGTCGAAGGTGTCGGGCAAGCTGGAGGCCCTTGCCAACCTTATCATGAAGGTTGACAAGATGATCATCGGCGGAGGGATGGCCTTTACCTTCCTGAAGGCGATGGGGTACGAGGTGGGCACCTCCCTCGTTGAGGACAACCTTATCAATATGGCGCGACGGGGTATCAAGATAGCAAAGGAACATGGCGTGAAATTATATTTCCCCGTCGATTGCGTGATTGCCGAAAAGGCTGATCCGAAGGCGGTGACAAAGATCGTGCCTATCCAGGAAATAGACCCGAATTGGATGGGCTTGGATATCGGCCCCGCCACGATCGCTCTCTTTCGCGAGGTGCTCAGCGACGCGAAGACGATTATGTGGAACGGTCCCATGGGTGTCTTTGAGATCGACGCGTTCAGCATGGGGACCTTCTCCCTGGTCCACGCCATCGCGCAGTCCCACGCCCTGACAATCGTCGGGGGTGGTGACACGGATGTCGCGGTCCACAGGACGGGAGAAAGTGACTATATCACCTATATATCCACCGGAGGGGGAGCGTCCCTCGGACTCCTGGAAGGGAAGAAACTCCCGGCGGTCGAAGCGCTCAATAGGGCCGAAAAGAGAATGAAGTAACCGCGGGGTCGAATGCATGAGAAACGTCATGGTCGTCTGCGAATATGACGGGACCGCCTACCATGGGTGGCAGAGTCAGCCCAATGGTATCACCATCCAGGAGGTGCTTGAGGAAAAGATAGGGATCATCACGCAGGGAAAGATTAGCCTGATGGCCTCGGGAAGAACGGACGCAGGCGTTCACGCCCTGAATCAGGTGGCAAACTTCAGGACGAAGTCGGCCATCGGATGTGAAAATCTCCTGAAGGGGATCAACAGCCTCCTCCCCGAAGATATCGTCGTCAAGGTTCTTCGGGATGTAGATGAGAAATTTCACGCGCGCTACAGCGCGAAGAGCAAAATATACGTTTACAGGATATTCAATAATCCGGTGAGGAGCGCTCTCTACCGGCACTATTCCTGGTACCTGCGCGCCCCCCTTGATCTGGGTGCGATGGGCGAAGCAGCCAAATCCCTGGAGGGAACCCGCGATTTTTCATCCTTTTGCGCCGCGGGGGGCGATACCGAAGACCACGTACGGACGGTCGCCGCCACCTCCGTTGAGATGACCGGCGGTATGATCTCTTTTGTGATAGAGGCGAACGGTTTTCTGCGGTATATGGTAAGAAACATTGTCGGCCTGCTTGTCGATGTGGGGAGGGGGATCATCACACCTGCCGGATTCAAGGAGATCATGGATGCCATGGACAGGA
>Ga0307991_1000490_pt1 | contig 28545 bp, 25 predicted proteins | sample EllFjometagen131_FD_203146 | JGI IMG/M metagenome (GOLD analysis project Ga0307991, IMG submission 203146) | Marine microbial communities from Ellis Fjord, Antarctic Ocean - #131 | ecosystem: Environmental > Aquatic > Marine > Unclassified | place: Southern Ocean | collected 2014-10-08 | reverse complement strand
AATTTCTTTTGCACAACCCAATATTTTAGGAAAAATATTTTTTCCATCATTTGTTGGAATAGCAATTTTAACTTTATTCTTCAGACTTTTGGCTTTTCTGCTGTTCACGTTTTTTCTATTCCCCCATTTATTTTTTTGCTTTTAATAAACGAATGTGTTTTCTCAAAAATAATTTTTCCTGAAAATCGCTAAAACCAAATCCGGATATAATTTGCTTCCAGTTTCGTTCTACATATTCAAAAGCATATTTACATTCAATCATTTTAAAAGGAATTCTAAAATAAAGCGGTGTCTTGGCAGTAACAAATTCATTAAAATCAAGAATAATTAATTCACCACTTTCTTTTAAAGCCTTAAAGGCATTACGAATAATATTTTTTTGAATCTCAAAGGGAAAGCCGTGAAATACAAATGAGATAAAGACCTTATCATATTTTTTTTTAAGTTCAAACGGCTGGTCAATACGTTGATTAATTACATTTATATTCTTACATTTTTGAGTTTTACTTTTAAATTGAGCTATCATCACTTCGGAAATTTCCAATCCAAGGATTTCGCCCTTTTCGGAAAGGTATTTATTCATCAGAAGGTCATTTCTTCCTGATCCGGCGCCGAAATCAAGTATTTTATCATCTTCATTGATCTTCATTGCATCGATGACTTTTTTTATAAAAAAACCATACCCCCCAAGGGTAGTAAAATTCAACAGATTATCATAAGATTTTGCGATAAAACCTTGAATTTCCACTTTTGAATCCGGATATATTTTAGTCATTTTTTTAACTCCTTTTTATCTGCAACCTATTTTTTCTATGAAGATAAAAAATGTGGCAACAATAAATACGACCACAGTGAAAACGGCATAATACCCTAAAACGGTGGCGGATAGAATAAATCCGATCGCGGCAGGGGCACAAACGATAACCCGTCATTATTTTCGGTAGGCCAGGCCTGTCTTCCTGCGAACCTTCTGCAGTGTTCTGGATGCATGATAACGGGCCTTTTCAGCGCCTTTGGCCAAGACATCTTCAACGTACTTTCGCTCCTTTTCCAGTTGAATCCGTTTTTCCCGATAGGGCTTGAAGCAGGTCCTTACCTTTTCGAACAACATCTGTTTGGAAACGGCATAGCCCATACCGCCCTGCCGGTACATCCGATCCAGTTCCGCCACTTCGTCGGGTGAGGCTATCAGTTTATAAAGCTTGAACACACTGCACTTTTCCGGGTCCTTGGGGGCATCCACCGGGGTGGCATCGGTGACAATACTCATGATCCGCTTGCGCATGATGTTCTCTTCCGAGAAGATATCAATGGTATTGCCGTAGGACTTGCTCATCTTCTGGCCGTCAGTGCCCGGGACCACGGCAATGGTCTCTTCGATGCGCGGTTCAGGCAACACAAAAGTATCTCCGTAAAGTCGATTGAATCGTTCCGCAATATCCCGGGTCACCTCCACGTGCTGCTTCTGATCTTTCCCCACAGGGATGATCTGGGATTGATACAAAAGGATATCCGCGGCCATGAGAACCGGATAAGCAAACAGTCCGTGAGTAGGGATAAATCCTTTGGAAACTTTATCTTTGTAGGAATGGCATCGTTCCAAAAGCCCCATGGAAGTAATGCAGGACAAAATCCATGTCAGTTCCACGACTTCGGGAACATCCGACTGTACCCAGAAAACGCATTTTTCCGGATCCAGGCCCAGGGCCAGAAAATCCTTGGCCGCGTCAAGGGTCTGCTTTTTCAGGATCTTACCCTCCCTCACCGTGGTCAAGGCATGATAATTAACAATAAAGCAGAATAGAAGTGATGTTTCCTGTGCCTTGATCATCGGATTCATCATTGCAAAATAATTACCCAGATGCAACTTCCCCGACGGCTGTATGCCGGAAAGGATACGGACTCTCTTTTGATTATTCATCAAAACGCTCTCCTGTGTTTGGTAAAGCAGTCCTCTTTTTATTATTCAGATTGAGGACATTACGACAATCCGGTTTCAATGTCAAAAGGCAACCGTACTTGCAATGACAAAACAGCTATTTTTCTCCCGACTATTTTCCGGCAGCATTTTACAGCACCCATGATGATAAAACACCCGTTATGAGATCGAAGTCGTGAGAGATGAAGAATCGACAATTTATTTCTCATTACTCAAAGTTCATATCACGCACTTTGCTATAAAGCGCAAATTCTGATAACATTATCGAAATTTTACGATACACTTATTGCATTTGAAGGGAGATCTTACCGAGACCCCCTACTCTATCGCACATTCATAATAATCTGTAAAAGCTGTAAACTATAGAATAGAGTCGAAACAGGGAGGGATAAAGATAATGTTTACCAAAAACAGTTCGGATGACTATAAAGAACCCATGCCCGGAATCAAGCTAAAAACGCTTTGCAATGGTGAAAAAACCCTTATGGCCGAGTTCATTTTAAAGGCCGGCAATGAGCTGCCCATACACACCCATCCCCATGAACAGACCGGGTATCTGGTCATGGGGCATATCCGGTTAAACATCGACGGAAAAGCGTATGATGTTAAAACAGGAGACAGCTGGTGCATACCGGGGAATGTAGAACACGGCGCGAAAATTCTGGAAAATTCCGTGGCCGTGGAGGTATTCTCACCTGTGCGGGAGGATCTGCTGCCGTAAGGCAATGTCTTTCCCAAAGGCAGCCTTTTTTGCTTACGTAAACGCCAGTCCGAGCCAACAGCGGCTCATCCCCTAGTGCCATAGCTCGTTTGAAAAATACAATGGGACGCGTTCAGGGACCGGGGGGTATCTTTGTACAGTTGCAGTGTTTTTCATCGCAAACGGTGCAACTGTAGGAAACCGCAGCTTTTGCTTTGCTCCTTTTATAAAGCCCGATCCATAACAAAACAAAGATGACTGCCGCAGCAATCATGATAAACAAAAATTCCGTCATCTTTTCCTCCCAGGCGATAGTCGAGGTGCTTTCTATTCAAATGGTCTTCCGTTATCTGAACACCATTGGTTCATCTGATCATTGCCCCCTGCCTTTCACCCTTGATCCAGAACAGCCTGCAGCTTCCGAGCATCATATTTTTGTAAAATTAAAGGGCCCTGGGTAAGTTTCTCAATACGGTCCGTAAAGGTGGGGGCCTCTTTTCGGTATAGGATGCCAATGGGAATTTTATCACCCCACTGGCGGGCAAGCACCATGGCATTTTCGAAATTATCCGGAGTGTAATTTTCTTCAAAAAGGTCATACACCCGTTTTTGATACCAGTCGTAAGTGTTGACCGAGTTGAAAGACACACATGGTTGCAGGATATCGATCAGACTGAACCCCTTATGCTTCATGCCCGTCTCAATCAACCGGCTCAGATGGGGCAAATTGCCTGAAAACCCGCGTGCAACAAATCCGGCACCCAGAGCAAGTGCCACAGATAACCCGTTAAAAGGTTCGGAAATAACACCATGCTGCTGAATGGGGGTAACCATACCAAGATCCGATGTAGGCGAAGCCTGGCCCTTTGTCAACCCGTAGACCTTGTTGTCATGGACCAGGACCGTGAGGTCCGCATTTCGCCGGATGGCATGCATGAAATGGTTTCCACCTTCGCCATAACAGTCGCCATCACCGGTATTCACAAGAATTTTCAAATCATGATTGGCCATTTTGGCACCGGTTGCAAGGGGCAGGGCCCGGCCGTGCAGACCATGAAACAGGTTGCAGTTTAAAAAATGGGGCGCCTTGGCGGCCTGCCCGATACCGGATATGATAAGGACGCCTTCAGGCCGGATTCCCTGGCTGACAAGCGCCTCTTTCATGGCCGTCAGAATTCCGAAATTTCCACACCCGGGACACCATTGATTTTTATAGGCTGATTCAAACGCCTTTATACGGCTCATTTTATGACCTCGCATCGTGTTTGAAGCGTTCAATTATTTCGCTTGGGAAAAACGGTCTGCCGTCATATTTCAATATTGCCGTTGAGAAACAACGGCCGAGCTGCTCTTTTATGAGTTGGCCTAACTGAGCCGTAGAATTCTGCTCAACCACTAAAAACCGCTTTGCTTTTTTAAGGATTGCGTCTGCACTTTTACATGGAAACGGCCATAAATACACAAAATTAAGGCTGCCGACATCAAGGCCCTCTTCCCTTAATGCATCCACGGCTTCCTGAACGGCGCCTTTGGTTGACCCCCAGCTCACAAGCAGTGTTTCAGCCTCACCATGATATTTTTCCGGCGGGTTCATCTCCTGGATCATGCGGGGCAATTTTGCGTCCCGCTTATGAACCATGTCAAGACGATCTTTGATCTCTTCACTGACATGCCCGTCTTGTCTGTGCTCATCACTGGATACCACCACCAGAGATTTACCGGCACAGGGAAGGGCCCGTGGTGAAACACCGGTGGGGGTGACGGCAAACCGCTGGTATCGTTCAGGGGTTTTAATATCATCATCCGTCACAATAAATCGCTTGACCAATTTTGGTGCAGACAGCTTTTCCCCAACCGTAAAAATAGAGTCTGCAAGATATTTATCCGACAGGATAATGGCCGGGACCTGGAACTTTTCTGCAAGATGAAAGGCCCTGACAGTTACATCAAAGGCCTCTTCCGGGGTTCCGGGCGCAAAGATAAATCTCGGAAATGCATCCTGGGAGGCGTGGATGACAAACTGCAAATCTCCCTGACCGGTCCGTGTGGGAAGACCGGTGGCAGGCCCGGGTCTTTGGGCATTGACAATGACAATGGGGGTTTCCGTAATAGCGGCAAGGCCAAGGCCTTCGGTCATCAGGCAAAAACCGCCTCCGGATGTGGCCGTCATGGCCCTTACACCGGCAAAAGAGGCCCCGATAATCATGTTCACAGCGGCAATTTCATCTTCCGCCTGTTCAACGACAAGGGGAAAATCATCGACAAATAAAGCAAGCTCGGTTATGACACCGGTTGCCGGTGACATCGGGTAAAAGGCCGCCAGACGGCAATCGGCGGCAAGGGCACCTAAAGCAATGGCCTTGGAGCCGGTCATGAGCGCGCCCTTTGACGATCCCGGTTGCCACCCAAAGGCCCATTTAAAGGGCACATCCTTTACCGCCTGATAGCCAAGCTCACCGGCATGAACATTTTTATCTATAATTCCCAGCCCTTTTGGTCCGAAACGGTTTGACAAAATGGTTTTAAACAGATCAAAAGGAGCCCCTAAAAGAGAAAGGCAGGCACCGGCGGCCACCGTATTTGTGAAAATCCGGCCCCCGGCTTTCTTGGCAAGATCGCCAAGCGGGGCCTCGCAGATGTTTGCTTCAACCGTTTTTTTGACTTCACCCATAACGACAAGTCCGTCTGGAACCACCTCTTTTCTATATAGATCATACGTCTCCTGATTTAATGCCATCAGAAGATGGACATTATGAAAAGGCGCGGCCACAGGTTGATCAGAAATACGAATTTGAAAAAAACTGTTCCCCCCTCGTATTCTGGATTCAAATTCATTGGTCGCCATGGTATACAGCCCGGCCGCCTGACACACCAGTGTCAAAAGGTCACCCACCGTCTGTATTCCCTGCCCGGCCTCACCACCTATTTTAACGGTTATATCGATACCCATCTGTCTTATTCCCCACGGCTAAAAAATATCACGCTTTGTAAGGCTATCTGTTCACCGCAAAGCTTTGCATACGTATCTTTAGGGCCTCGAAAAAATTAATTTGTCCCATCTTACCTGTCTTTTGGCTCGCGTCAGTACTACGCTTCCTGCGTGTCTACCTCCCATAACCTTTTGAATACGTAAAGCATGCTATAGGTTATGCGCCTTAAAGACAAGCCCTTCCGATTGGTCAGGAAACATCATTGTTCTGGCTGAGGGGCGGCGTCGACAGGTGCCGTTTCGCCTTTTCGGTCAAATTCACTGTAAATGGACATAAGAAATAGAGTTGCCAGTGGCTGGGTAAAAAGCGTACCGATCAATATCGAACTCCCCACGGCTGTAATACCCACAAATAAGATAAAAACCAGGATATGGTCCACCAATTTTTCCTGGGTAACCATTGAAAAACTCTTTTTAACGGCATCAACCAGTCCCATTTTCCGATCCGTCATGAGAGGCAGCATATAGAGGCAGCAGAAAGAGACTGCAAGGACAAAAACGACACCGGGCAGAAAAAGAAGCATGAACCCGATTATAGTGATGATAAAAACCACTATCCCAAAGAGCAAAAGGGGCAGAAAAAGACGCATCTGTGAAAAAATATCCTGCACTTTAGGCTCCCGATTCTCTCTGACCAGCAACAAAATAGACTGGATATAACCCGCAATAGTTACCGGTGCCAGAAGACCCAGTGTGATCATGCTAACCACAGCCATGGCAAGCGTCATCAGTATCAACGATACGATATTTGCCAGTGTCAATTTCCATGCAACTTCCAAATGATATTTAAAATTCATCTATTTCCTCCTCGCTATTGATTGTTAACGGTTCTTATCCACAGGTTTTACAAATTACACGGATTACAATAAATATGCAATACTATTGCGAAACCTGTCAGGTTACATTCACCGCAGCTTACTTCGAAAAAATAGAAATTATCCTTTATTAAACCTTTTTGCTTGCGCAAGCAGTTCATTCAAACCGCGCTTGCGCCACCGTCCACCATCAGGGTCTGACCCGTGATGAAGTCAGCACCCGGTGAACAGAAAAAAAGCGTTGGATGAGCCACATCGACCGGTTCGGCAATCCTGCCCAGGGGAATGGTTTTGACGATCTGATCGTGGATCTCAGGATTGGACCAGAAGGGCTGGCTAAAAGTGGTCCGAACCATGCACGGGGCAATGGCATTCACCTGAATATTAAACGGAGCCAGCTCCTGGGCAAGCACCCGGGTCATCATCTGTATCCCGGCTTTGGCAATCCCGTAAATCCCCATGAAAGGGGCGGCCCTGGTGGCGGCTATGGAGGTAATGCTGACGATCTTGCCGCTTTTTTTCTCTCGCATGATCCGCCCTGCTTTGCGTGAACACAAAAAAGTGCCGTTGAGATTAGAGTCGATTATCTTCTGCCACAGGCTGAATTCCGCATCCACTGCACCAGCCACAATGTTCATGCCCGCGTTGTTGATCAGCACATCGATGGTACCGAATCGGTCCATGGTCTGATCAAACAGCCGGTCCACATCCGTCTCTTTTGCGATATGGACGGGAACCGCAAGCAAGTTATCGCCGCCGTCAAGGGCTTTGACCGCATCGTCAAGATGCTGTTTTTTCCTGCTGCAAATAGCTACTCTGGCCCCTTGCCCCATAAGCAGCCTCGCAATTTCAAGGCCGAGGCCACGGCTTCCGCCGGTAACCACCACCACCTTGTCCTCAAGGTCATATGAGATATTTTTCATTTGGCGCCTCCCTCTTTTAAAGCTCTTTCCCAGTTATGATTTTTTAAATGAACCTTCATGCAATGGTATCCGGTTTGTTTTCAGTAATAACAGATTCGCACAGTACCGTGTTACAGTCAAGGGATCGTATAAAAATCGGCCTGACGTGGCATCTATTCCTTTTAACACAAATAAAAAACAACACGTAATTAATTGAATTAAACCAACAGTTTCGATGGTGTGCTCCTGATAGGCTTTGCCGGTCAAACGATATATACCGCTTTCTTGAGGGCCCCTGGTTTTGGGTAGTCTTAAAAAGGAGGTATCCGTGAAAGATTATCAAATCCAATCACATGTGAAGTGGGAATGCAAGTTATGTGCGACAGAACATAACTTGCATTCCCACTTCGAATGATTTAAGGATTGTATGTCGTTCATCGAAAGCCTCCTGCGTTTGTGTACTTTGAGCAGTTCACAATTCGGGAGATTCTCTCAAAAGCCCGCATAAGTCAAACTTTTGGAGTCACCCGTCAAAGCCGGGGGTTTACTCATGACATGATATTTATACGGGAAGGCCTGCAGATGATAACTGATCTTTTTGGGGATATGGCAGAAAATAGAGCTAACCTTTTCAGGGGAAATTAAATTAAAATGCCATCCATTGCGAACATATTAAAGAAGTCTTTTAAAAGATATAACCAGGAAACAGCCATATCTTTTTTAAGAGGCAATAAAATTGAGACCCGGGTCTCTTTTTCGGATCTGGACCTGAATTCAAACAAACTGGCTAACCTGTTTTTGGCCAAAGGGGTTAAAAAATCAGACAATGTTGTTCTCCTGCTTCATAAATCCCTGATTTTGATCGTTGTCTATATCGCCCTTCAGAAAATAGGCGCAGTGTGTGTGCCCCTGAATCCGGGGTTTAAAAAATCTGAATTAACCTATCTGTTAAATGATGCCACGCCGTCTCTGATTATTATAGAACCGGATCAGGCCGGGATGATCAATGAGATTGATTTTAACTTAAACTGTATGGAGATTGATACACGCGTCCCTTTTCAGGAGGTAGTCTTTTTTCAATCCGGTTCCCCTGAGCTGAAAAAAGTCAGCCCGAATAATGATGATCCCGCACTGATCATTTATACATCAGGCACAACCGGTGAGCCCAAAGGTGCCGTCCTGACCCAGAAAAATCTGGTCAGTGATGCAGAAAATATTATTAACATCTGGGAAATTTCAGATTCTGATACCTTATGCCATGCCCTGCCCCTTTTTCATGTCCACGGGTTATGTTTTGCCCTTCATACGGCATTAATTTCAGGGGCACATATCGTGCTACTGGATAAGTTTATCCCTGAAACCGTGGTTGATATTTTAAAGGAAAACAAGAAAGATCTTTCCTGCTCTGTATTCATGGGGGTGCCAGCAATGTATTCAAAGATCATGGACACGCTGAAGGATCAGCGACTTTGTTTCGATCATATGAGACTGTGGACATCGGGGTCAGCGCCTCTGCCGATCAAAGCGTTCCAAGAAATCAGACAAACCTTTGGCAAAGAACCGGTGGAGCGGGAAGGCATGTCGGAAACCGGTATGAATTTTTCCAACCCCCTGCACAATGACAAAAAACCGGGGTCCATTGGAATACCTCTTCCCGGCCTTGAGGTAAGAATCGTTGATCCTGATACCTCGCTAGCGGTGGCACCCGGTGAGGTCGGCGAGTTCTGGCTCAAATCAGATTCCATTACACCCGGCTACTGGAAAAAACCCAAAGAAACAGCGAAAGCATTTGAACAGGGCTGGTTTAAAACAGGCGACCTGGGGAGAGAAGACCGGGACGGATATTATTATCTCACGGACCGGTTGAAAAATATTATCATCACAGGAGGAGAAAACGTTTCCCCCAATGAGATTGAAGCGGTCATCAACACCATTGATGAGGTTGTCGAATCATCGGTTATCGGGATTTTCGATAAGAAGTGGGGAGAAAAGATTGTGGCGGCTGTGGTTAAAACCCCGGGCTCAGGTAATATATCCAATGCAGTCAAGACCATTTGTAAAGAGCATCTTCATGACTGGAAATGCCCCAAAGAAATCCTTTTTATTGAAAAACTGCCCAGAAATACCATGGGCAAAATCCTGAAAGCGGATATTGAAAATTATTTTAATTTGAAACGGTAATGGGCATACCGTGAGGTAGGCTCTGCCAGAGTGTAAACTTGCGAGCTGACGAACAGGAATATACGGAATATGTGCGAGGGTGGATAAACTATTACGGGATATCGGAGTGCTATCGGACCATCCCGGGATTAGACCAATGGCTCCCTTGTCGAATGCGGATGTGTTACTGGAAACAATGGCGCTATGCCCGCACAAAAATTCGCCATCTTCTCAAACTGGGAATTTCTAAAAGACAGGCCATCATGGCAGCACAAACGGGCATGCGACATCATTTTGCTTAAAGGCCTGTTTTTGACCCCCAAAACGTCATTCTAAGACTCAAAAATACCCCTATTAATGCAGTATTTTAAATATTAACGGCATATTGTTCCGATCCGACCCACTGACGATAATGTTCGACTTTTCAGTTTTATTTTTTAAAACCAATTAGTTATACGGTGGCAAGATTGTGTGAATTAACTTGAGAGAAGTGTTTTTTAACTTCTTTTTCGATTATTTTACCTACTTTACTTTTGGCTATTTTCATATTGTAACGCACCTGTAGGTTGAGCCAGAATTCAGGCTCAATTCCAAAATACTTGCCGAGACGTAATGCAGTATCAGCGGTAATTTCTCTTTTGCCATGTATAATTTGACTGACCCGATTTGCAGGGACATTAATGTCTTTCGCTAACTGATTTTGAGTGATCTTCATTGGTTTAAGGAATTCTTCCAATAATACATCGCCCGGAGTGATTGGAGTTAACTTAGTTGCCATGATTTTTTTATCCCTTGTGATAATCAACAATTTCAACATCAAAGGCATTTTCTTCGATCCATATAAAACAAATACGCCACTGGTCGTTAATTCTGATACTATGCTGCCCGCTTCTGTTGCCTTTTAATTGCTCAAGCCTATTGCCTGGAGGAATTCGCAAACTTTTCAAAGAAATAGCCGCATTTAAAACCTCAAGTTTTATTCTTGCTACTCTGGAAATATTTCTTAATCTCTTAACATTAAAGTCTTCAAAAAGTTTTTCCGTATCTTTGCATTTGAAGATCTTGATCATAATTCAATGCTATGACGCCTAACGTCATTCGTCAACAATAAAATTGGATTTAAAAGCCGAATCGCCGTGCTGATCTGCGCCATGGGCAGCGCAAGCAAGCACATCAGTTGTCGTCGATTGATCAGAGAATATCTGCAGGGCGGATTTTCGATTTCATTATAACCACAAAAGAGCCATTTAGATAGCCGGCCGACAACACCGGATCTGACCATATTCAGGTGAATATATAGCATGCAGCGGACCAAATGGGCATCGTCCTGAACAGCGGTTGCATGGTACCGGTCCTCCCGGAAGGCACCTTTTCGATTTTTCCGAATATTATACGCCTGGGCCGTGCGGCCGGCGACCAGCTGGATGGCCTTGGGCAAAGAATCACGGTTTCCCGTATCCTGGACAAGCAGATGGATGTGTTATGTGATTCGAGGTAACGGTATAGTTGAGTATCCGTAAACCATACCGTTTTTGGGCCTCATGCAGCCAGCGCAGCCAGCATCTACGATCCCGGACGAATTTGAGCAAAAATTCCTTCTTGTGGCATTGATGGGTTACGTGCCATATCAACCCCGGTATGTAATATCGGTTTCCCCTCGGCATAATTGTCCTGCATGACACCATTTTGCTTAGAGGCCTGTTTTTGACCTCCAAAACGCCATTCTAAGACTCAAAAATACCCCTACTAATGCCGTATTTTTAATATTAACGATATATTGTTCCGGCCCGACCCGCTGACGCCACTCTACTACCGTTTTCTCGGACCAAACCTGACTCGATAGGACTGCCGAGTTCAAAAGCAAATCAGTCTATTGTCAGCCGAACCGGTGATTTCCCCCATTGCCGGAAAATTCCAAACAATTGTTCAAACTCTTTGCGAAAAATTTCGTAATCAGATCGGGATAGATATCGGTTGGCCCCGCTGCTGCCCAGGGGAACGATATCTTCGGTCCAGGAATAACCGAGATCCTTGAAGACAGTTTTAAACCTTTGGTTTAATCGCCGGGTGGAATGGCGGCTGCCGCTATGATCGAGAAACCATCGGCGCGGAGAAAAGGCTCCGGGGTTTTCCAGCACCTGCGAGATGGCCCGGGGAAGATCCTGATCCGCCACGGCAATGCCGGTTTCAGGGGTAAAAAGATCCATGTTGACTCCGGCAGTGCAGGTGCTGATGATACCGGGCAGGTCGGACCGGAAAAATTCATAGATATCACGGCAGCTATTTTCATGCAGCGCCAAATGAAGTCCAATACGGCAGCCGGCCAGGTGAAAAGGGACCTCCCGCCGAAGCAGATTAGCCCGGACGGTCACCCGTTTTTCCAGACCGAAATCATGGACCTGCTTTTCAAATTTTCCCACATTTGCCGCCTCCCCCCGACCGATCACCAATGCGGTTTTTTTTTCGAGCAGGGGATGGCCGAGCAATTCCAGGAAAAAAAAGTGCCGCTTGCGGGGCATATCGTCAAAGGTAGCATTAAACACGATATCATGGGTTTTGGCCCTGCCCGTAGCAATGGGTTCGTCCGGGTCAAGAAAATCGCCATGGGCCATATGCGTCGTCAATGTTCCCGGCTGGCTGCGCATAAAGGCAGCGTCATCCGAACCTCCCAAGCCCCAGAGGCACGGATCTTCCAATTCGGAAAAAACCCGGCACCAGGTCTGACGGTAAAGCACCCCCCAGGGAGGTTCAATATACAGAAAATAACTTTTATTCAACGCTTTCAACAATTCCGGATCATGGAACAGGTAAGGCAGAGAAAAAATGCGCAGAATTCCTTTTGATTCGGGGAGATACGGTTTTTTAAGTATCTGGCAGAAATGGCAAAGCTTGAATTTTTTCTGTCGTTTTTTAACGAGTTTTGCCTGAATCTTTTCCTGTTCACTGGTGAGGAGTTCTGCCACTTCAGGGAAATGTTTCAATTCGATAGTTGTCTTTTTCAACCATAGCCATTGTCCTGGAAATGGAAGCCGTGAAAGAAAAAGTTGCGCCTGCTGACCGGCAAACCGATGAACGACATTTTCCGCCTGCCGTTCAAAGATCTCTTTTAACGACTTGAGGCTTTCGTAAGGCCAAAACAGTCCTTTTGACTGTTCCAGCTCCGCACGCTGCCAGACCAACAGATCGTAAAGCCTTTCAACTATCTGATTTCGCAGGTTCTGATAAAATTGCGGATCGTTAGATGTAAACAGGGCGCCTGTTTTCGCATATTCAAAAAATTCCGACAAGATTTTAATTGAATTTGTTTCCATTCTCACACCTCGATACCATGTTGGGTTAAGCGTGCCGGCAGTCTTGTTCCGGATAGGCTGGCGAAATTGACCGCCTCCAGCACTAAGGAATCATGCGCACTGCTGAAAATATGAAGGTGTGCTTTTTTTAATAAAGCAGGTTCCTCCGGCAAAAAAAATCGACCAGAAAGTTTATAGACAAGCGCCTTTAAAACACCTTCGTGACAGACAACCAGTACTTTTTCGCCGGGCCAATATTTTGCAGCTTCCAGTAAGGCCCGGCGGGTGCGGTAATAAACAGCATTACGTGATTCACCGTCCGGTGGACAAAAATCCCAGCCTTTTTGTATCTGTTCAGCAAGAACTTTACCATGTTCGTTTTTCAGCTCAACTATGGTACGGCCTGTCCAGACGCCCCAGTCCTGCTCACGAAGCAGCCGGTTGAAGATAGATGGGATATCAAAAAAGGTCTGAATATGACCAACAGTTTCTCTGACCCTGCCAAGATCGCTGGCAAGGATTTTCGTCCAGCCTTGCGCCTGAAAAAATTTACCCCACTTTCTTGCCTGCACTACCCCCTCTTCTGTTAATGGTGAATCCTGTTGGCCCTGGATCCGTTTTTGAACATTCCACTCTGTCTGGCCATGCCTGAGCAGGCCGAAGGTGGTTATCTGATTACCGGGTATGCCCATTTTTAGGTACCTTGGCTGATTGATAATAAAACGCGCGCCATATGCTTATAATTTATATCAAGGTTGTGATCTTTGCGAATAGAATCTGCCGCATTGGCACTGAATTTTTCCCGCAAAGCGTCATCGGACAACAAGTCTCTGATGTTTCCGGCAAAAGCAATTCTGTCATATGCCGGCGAAAGCAGACCGGTTTTGCCGTGCGTAACCACTTCGGGAATGCCGCCGTTGTTAAAAGCAACCACCGGGATTCCGCATGACTGAGCTTCAAGATAAACCATGCCGATAGATTCACGAATTCCCGGAAAAACAAAGAGGTCGCCGGCACTATAAAAACTGCTCATTTTTTCACGTGGAATTTTGCCTACAAACTTGACCCTGCCGGGAAGCAGTCGGGCAGCTTGTTTTTTAAGAAAATTTCGTTCGCTGCCGTCTCCGGCAATGACAAGGCTGAAATCAATGTCAGCGTGTTCGGCCAAAGTTTTCAAAAGCCATAGCAGTCCCCTGGTTTTAACATCAGGCCTGAACATGGCAGCAGAAAGAAGGACAGGCGTATCGCCAATGGACCATTTTTGTCGGAAGGATTTCCCGGCATTTTCGTCATAACAGAATTGGTCGGGGTAAATTCCTGGCGCAACGTAGGTTAATTGCCCTTCCGGAACAATTCGTTTAAGATTTTTAAAATCTTGCCGCTGGTTGGTAAAGATATGCCTTGCTGAAAGCAAGGCATGTTTATTTAACATAAAACCCGGCAATGTCTTAATACTGCGTTTTCGTTTAGTGGAATAGATACCCTGAAATATCACATAGGGCAGATTAAGTTTTCGACAAAGATACGGCCCGAGAAGATCCGGCGATTTGTAATAGGTATGATACGTGAGCCACAGATCAGGAGCAAAGCGAGTAAGTATTTTTCTGACCTTTTGGGCTTCTGAAAAAGTCTTTATAAGCCGGAACGGTTTCCAGTAAATCCATCTGGTTCTGTGACGACTGGGGACAACAACTTCGTGATGATGTTTTTGGAGAAAATCCTTAATACCATTTGCGATAATAAGGTCTCCGGAAGGATTGGCATGGTCTAAAGGCTTAAACGGTGCATAGAAAGCGATTCGCATTTAAGTTCTCAGTTTTTGATTTTTGGTTTATCGGCAACCGGTACCCGCTTTCCCTTTCCCGGTCACTGTTTCACACCTTCATCCCGTCTCTCCACCTCGCTCATTTTCCTCTAAGCAAGGGCCTTCCGATACAGTTCAGCCAGCACCTTAATGTGTTTTTTATTGTCAAAGCCATCAATAACTTTTTGCCGGCCGTGTTCTTTGACTCGTGCCCGGAGCGACTCGTTGGTCAGCAAAGTGAGAATGGCGTCCGCCATACGTTCCGGGTCAGACGGTGGTACCGTGAGTCCTGTGGTGTTGTTTTCAAGTATTTCAGGAACACCGGAGACGGTTGTCGCCACCGCAGGAACCGCCATAGCCAGACTTTCAACAAGTACATTCGGTATGCCGTCCCGGTCGCCGTTTTTTGCAATTTTGCAGCCAAGAACAAATAGATCCGATTGCCGGAAAAGCGCCAAAACTTCGTTATGGGTCTGTGCTCCAGCCCAGCGGCAGTTATTCTGCAACCCGAGCTGCCGTATCAGTTGCAGGATGTCATCCCGATCATCACCATCTCCCACCAGGGTGTGATTAAATGCAATCCCTTGATCCTGAAGAATTTTCAAGGCGGCATAAATAGTGGAAAGGCCTTTTTTTTCAGTGATCCTTGCCACAGTCATTAATGAATAGGGTTCTTTGGCTGCCTTGCTTCTCCTGCCGGTTTCTGAGAACAGCTTAACATCAATACCGTGATATACACAATAGATGGGTGTTTTTGACCCCTGGCTTATCTGGGATAAATATTGCTTATTATACTGAGTGCAGGTAACCACAAAACTTGCCAGATTAATCTTTTCTCTAATCTGGGCAGGATCAGAAGTATAAATATCTTTGGCATGGGCAGTAAAGCTGAACGGCAGACCGCTGAGCATACTGGCAAACATCGTGACAGAGGTTGGCGAGTGAGCAAAATGTGAATGGATATGTTTTATTTCAGGACTGTTCAAAAAAAAACGGTTAACCATATAGCCGGCCTGAAGCAGGTGTTTTACGGTGGCTATTTTCCGTTTTCGTAAAAATCGTCTGGCGGCCAAAACCAGGGCCCGGGTATAAGCAGACGGTTTTTTCAGGGCCAATAAAATATTGTGGTAAAGCAGGATATGTAAATCCGACCAGAGATAGGTTGGCAGATAGTCTACCCTGGCCTGAATCTCTTTGACACTTGCATGAGAAAAATTCTCACGCGGGTGGCGCATGGGAAATAGCCGGACCTGAATACCCAGCTTTTCAAGAAGAAGAACTTCATTGGAAATAAAGGTTTCGGAAATTCTGGGGTACCCCTTCAGAACCATCCCCAAAACTGGTTTAGCGGTGGCGGAACTATTCATTTTTGAATTCCTCGAGCCGTTTTTGCATAAATTCGAGTCCCGTAAGCCGAAATTTCTTCATAGCTTGTATATACGGCTCGGGGTTTTGTAATACCTGCAGCATTTTAATACGCAGGTTCTCCGGGGTAAGGTCCTTCCATGAAACATACTCGACAAGCCCCTTTTTCTGAAAGGCAACTGCGCGAATCAACTGTTCTTTTCTTGGCGTCTCCCTCGGGACAATGATAGACGGGGTCTGCTGGGTAAGAAGTTCGCACATGGTATTATACCCCCCCATACTGATAACAAGGTCGGCTGCAGCAAGAAGCTCTTCCATCCTGAGATAAAACGGCATGGACCATATGCCAAACGGTTTTGCCCGTTTGGCAATTTGGCGCCGCTTTGTTTTGGGCATGAACGGCCCGGTGACGAGCACTGACTTGAAGGGCGGCAGGCCTGGCCATGCTTCCAGCATTGAAAGAAACGTATCCATGACTTCGTATCCGTCACCGCCGCCGCCGGTGGTGACAACCACCAGGTTGTCATTAATTTTATAATTACGTCGTATCTTTTTTACAGCCTTTCGGGTTGGAATTTTACGCGAAATGTAGCCGGCAAATTTTATTTTTTTTGATACATTGTCAGGAATATCGTACTCAACGACAGGATCATAAAGCGACTGGTGACCGTAAACCCAGATTTCATCATACAACCTGGTTAAGTATTCATATATGCCTTTACTGCGCCAATCTTTTTTCACTGTCTCGGCATCATCCATAACATCTCGCAAGCCAAGAATTGATCGGGTGCCGGGCAGGTATTTTTTGAGCCACTTCAGTGTGGGAAGCACCTCTTTACGAAGACCAAGTGGCTCTTTATCAACAATAAACAGATCCGGCTTAAAGGTTTTGACTGTGGCGGCTATGATGCTTTTCCGGATATTTAAGGCGTGATCCGGATGGATTTTAACGGAAAGCGATTGGTACTCCTGGTTGGTTTTTTTTATCATTCCCGGAATTCTGACAAAATCGACCCGTTCAGGAAAGGAGAAACGGCCGGCAATTGGTGAACCGGTTAAGATCAGAACATTAACGTTGTCCCGGCATAAATGGGAGGCAATTGCCATGGTTCGACGGATATGTCCCAACCCATAAGTGTCATGGGAATACATCAAAATATTATAGGTTGCCTTTTTTTCCATCTAAGGGTCTGTTCCACGTTTAATATCGAAAATAGTTTGAATCAAACTCGGGCAGAGTATACCGTTTTTTACTCAAAAGCTCAACAATATCTTTGTCAGTGGCATCTTCGCGGGTACCGACCTTCCGTGCAGGGATGCCGGCCCATATTTCGTACGCGCCCGGGTTTTTGGTCAGTACGGCACTGGCCCCTAAAAAGACGCCGTCGGGAATATGGGTCACCTGGTACAGGACAACTGCACCATCATTAATCCATACATCCGAGCCAATATATTTGTCCTGCCAGAGAACGCCGTGTTGCTCCTGAACGTCCAGCATAGGCTTTCTGCCTGTGTGTATATGCGCATGGGTATAAATTCGACTGCGGGCGCCGATCATGCACCATGGACCGACATGGATCGACCCGGTGCAGTCAATGATGGAAAAAGGACTGATACAGACGTTGGTTTCTCTTCCCGGTGTTTCAAACGCTTCAGGCGAAACAACCAGCTTTCCCTTGTGGATATCACCATGGGGATGCCGTCGTGCCCCGGCTAATGCTTTATCAAGTTGTACTTTGCTTAATGTTGCGCGATCAAAAGTCATTTAGCCCTCTTGCCTCCTGACCTTTCAGCCTGGGAGTCGACATATTCAAAAATTCCCTAGTCCGCGTATCTGCCGCTGTCCGGCCCTGTGAGAAATGAAGTTACCGCATGGCGATCAGACTTCGCCGGCCCAGATCCCGTAAAAATGCTGTCACAGAGGCCTCTGCTTCCGATTGCGTTATATCGAATTTTTCAGCAAAATCAACCGTCAGCTCGGCAACCGTCCGGTGTCCATCAATAAAATCCCAGACATGGGTTCCCACGGCATCAAGCTCCAGTTTTTTCAAACCGACCCCAGGCGGCCTCTTTGAAAAAAACGTAACGATACTGCGAACCAGTGGGCTGACCGGCAGCGGATAGCTGAGCCGCACATAGTCGCCCTGCCGGGCCTCCCGCACCTCTGGATTTTTAACCGGTATGTGGTCAAGGGCTTCTGCCTTGGTGAGCTGGGGCGGTTTCTTTTTAAACATGATCGTTTCTTTTCATTTAATCGTAACCCAGGGGATCAGACCCACGTCACTTCCCATTTTAAATGCCGGCATACCCCGTCCGGCAACATTGTAGAAATTCGGAATAACGGTAATTATATTATTTTAAACCGTGTACTTATATCTGTGCATCTAACCGGATCAACGGTATTTCCGGATGTATATACGGCAAGCAGTTTATCGTTGTCCCGGTCATGCCTGAGCCTGCCCCACGTTTCCAGAGGTTTGCGGGTCAAACGGGCAGTGAGTTTTGCACAAAGCCCCTGTTTCTTCGAATGCCACTGACACCCATCACTCCCATTATCAGTAAACATAAGGGCGGACGGACCATCGGCAGATATCTCGTGTGCCATCTGTTCAAGGGTTTTATGCTTCAAAATTTCATGCGCCATGGCAAACCGGTACAGTGCAATCTTATGATCGGGTGACGCATAGTTCAGTTCAAAACGTCCCACCTGAAACAAAAATGAGTCCAATACACAATCTGCCGGCAATTGCGCTTCAAAATCAAATAAAGACCAGATATGGTCATCGGTATGATCTTGAAATCTGCTAAGAATTTGTTTTCCGGTGTCAAGGGGAGGGGTTGCCGTATGTACAAAAAACTGAATCAATGTGGTTGTCTGACACTTTTTGCAACGCATCACAAGGCCCATTGCCTGGCTTGTGCCATCATTCCATGAAAACGCATGGCTCTCGAAAGCATCGAGATAAGGTTCCCATTCAACGGGAGTTTGTATCTTGGCAGGCGGGCTTGATACCGTTGAAAAACCGGCGGTAAGCTGTCCAAGAGATGCTTTCACGGAAAGTTTTCCCCCCCTGAACCACTTGATTTCCATTATCGGGTGTTGGTTTCTTTGAAATAGGAGATACGTTTTTTCTATTATAACCGGCGTCCAGTCCAAAGGGGCCGTAAAGCTCACGCCATTCCAGGCAATCTTCCTGCCTCCGCCGGGTCCTTTCGGCGCATTGTCTTTGTATTCCCTGATCTCCATGGTTTCTCGTTTCTACCGTGGAATGAGCATATCCCAGTCCGGGACATCCTGGGTCTGTTTCCGAGGGGGTTCAGGCAACCGTTTTAATTTATCCTCTTCCTGAGCTTCATAACAGGCTTTTTCTTTTTCAATAGCAGATGTCATTGTCAATTTCACAGAATTGCCCATTTTCATTTCATAATCTTCACTGTTATGCTGGAGGGTCAGGCTGATTTTATTGCCCTGTTCATCGGTAAACGACCACTTCCAGGCAAAAATAACACCAAAGGCATCCCCCTTCCACACTAGGGGTTTCCCAAATTTTATACGGTACGTTTTTAACAACAGCTCATAAAATTTTTTGGAAGAATTGCGATACTTTATTTTAATGCGGACAATTTTCCCCGGATTTTCGCAGTTGCCGATGCAGATCAGTCCAGTTTTATATCCCGGCAGATCAATCGTCTCGACCTCAGTAAGATAACTCTGGTAGCGAACGCACAAGGTACTGTTAATGGCAATTTTATCCTTGTATTTACTGAGAACATCTCCAAGGGTAAATCCGGCAATGGATTTAGGGGTATTACCCGCCATAACCAGTCCGGTATTAAGAAACGATAAACAAAATAAAAAAAGCATAATTTTTTTCATTGGATGCCTCTTGCGAAAAAGCGAACAATAAGTGTCACTTGTCTCTGTCTCTTACCTGTAAATCCCCCAAAAAGCAACCGGTGACGAAATCATAAGAATCAGGCAATCATTGTCTGCGGTGACGTCGAAGCATTGCCTTGAAGCACATCATCCCTGATGTTATCAAGCAAAAAATGCATCTGATTCTCCAGACGTTTAATACGAAGTTGCACGATTCGTTCCGTCAACATATACTGATGATCGGGGAATTTCGTGATGACCTTCTGGAAACTTTTCCTGTTTAAAGAAATCAATTCGACATCACTTCTGGCCTGGACGCTGAAAAACCAGTTAAAGTGGGCAAGGAGGGTCAACTCCCCGAAAAAAGCCATTTCGCCAAGCGCCTGAAGATTGAATTGTTTGTTTTTATACTCCTCAAAAACCGCTACTTCTCCACGTAAAATTAAAAAAGCACGATCCGCCGGTTCGCCTTGGCGAATAATAAAATCGCCTTTGCCAAAGGTCATTCGCCCGGCAAATAAGGCAAAAAGTTTAAGGACTTCCATCGGCGCCCCGGAAAATATCGGCGAACGGCGCAATATAACGAGATTGTCGGATAGCTCACAGGAACTATTGTCCCCATGACCACCGGTTGAGGCTTCAGATCCCGCTGGTAAGCTCATAGAATACTCCTTTTTTCGCCATTAGTTCAGGGTAACTGCCTGTTTCAACGATCCGGCCGGCCCTGAGGACAATTATTTTATCAAAATCAGGGGCGATGTCAAGTCGGTGAATAACGGCGATGACCGTTGTTTTACCACGATGTTTTGTCCGAATCATCTCCTGCACCCTTGATTGCGAAGCATTATCAAGACCAGCCGTGGCCTCGTCCATGATCAGGATCTTCGGGTCTTTGAGCAGCACACGGGCCAGAGCCAGTTTTTGTTTCTGGCCGCCGGAAAGCCGATCACCCTTGCTGCCCACATGAAAATCAAGGCCGATTTCCATGATCTCCTCCAGCAGGTTTTCTTTCCGCAACAACTTTGATACAATATCAACGATATTGGAGGTGTGTCCAGCGAGAGTGGTCTTGATATTGCCATAGACGATGTTGTCCAGCAACGTATTCTGGAAGCGGTACTGTGTGGGACAATAGGGAATAAATTCTTTATTATCTGAGGATATCATGGGAATATCGTCGCCATCAACCACGGACTGGGCGGTTACCGCGCATTCAGCCAGGTTAACCTTGCCGATTTCCTCCATAAACCGGTACCGGGTCTGCAATATTTTTTCTTCCAGGTCAGTCGGTATGGCAACCATTTTATGCCTGGCCGGAATATAGCGCAGCGCCAATGCCAGCAATTTCTCTGCATCCGCCTGACTAAAGGCGTCCTGGTCAGGCTTCAGTCTATCAGCCAGATCGGCATAAACGGTAAACTGATCAGCGGTTATGGGACCTGCCAGAAGGAAAAAGGGATCGTCTGCAAAATCTTTCAGCAGCGTCACTGTTTGAATGGTCAAATTTTTACCCAGGGTAATCATTGGGTCGTAAAGGTCTTCTGATTTTAAAAAATCGAGAAATATCTTATTAGTGGGCAAGTTCTGCATACGGAAGGCATCTGAGTTGAATTCACCAAAAATAATATTGTTACAAATCGTGGTATGACGTAAAAAACGGTTAATATCATAAGACTCTATGACGTTTGCAAGTTCATCGGCTTTTTCCGGGCCGATGGCCTGCCGCATTTTTAAAAATACCGACACCAGCGGTTTGAATCGCTCAGGCGGGATTACAAAATTCAGGCCAAACCGGATAACGTCCTCGGAGAACCCAACGTTATCCACCATTTCAAGCATTGTGGTCTCGCATGGCAGCATGCTTTCTTTTCTGTCTTTATTCAAAAAATCAGATTTACAGCTATACTGAAGATTTTCACGAATGGTTCCGGTGAAAATGAACGGATGCTGAGCCACAAAACCAATGCTGCCGCTGATATCGGCCTTGTAAAGATCCTTTAATTCATGACCATCAATCAAGACATGACCATCGGTATACGCGTAAATCTGACCGATAATCAGGGCAAGGGTACTTTTCCCGCTGCCGGAAAAGCCTACAAGCGCGACATGTTCGTGCGCCTTGATTTGCAACGAGATATTGTCCAGAAGTTTAACCCCGCCATTGATAACATAATTGAGGCCCTGGGTGTCGATATTTCCGGAAAAGGTGTATGGCCTTCTCCCTTCGGGCAGCAAAGCCGGGCCGGGTTTAATATCAAAAGAACCCATGACCTGCGCATAACGCACCTTTGCGTCCTGATATTCCTGATAGTATTCGATTAATTCCTTCCAGGGATCATACACTTTTTCATAGGCCGAAAGAAATGCCACAAGCGCACCAAGGGTGAATTGCCCATTAATGGCAAGATAACCACCATATAAAAAAAGGATAAAGGGCCCTATGCTCTGTACAAGGCTGTTAATAAACTTAATGCCGAATTTATAAACAAATAGCTTGGACATAATCCGGAATATCCGATTAAAGAAACCGCCGATTTTCTCCTCTTCAAGCCGATAGCTTGCATTCCCGTGCACTTCATGGATACCTGATACGGCTTCGTTGACCACATTGCTCATGGAGCGAAGCACCCTGACGCGGGTCTTATTGAGTTTATTATACCGTTTTTGCAGAATCGGGATCAGGAAGATCTCAATTGGATAGATGCCAAGACTGATCAAGCCAAGCTTCAGGTCCAGGAAAACCATGTAAACGGCAAAAGCCAAAAAAGTAAGAACACTTGTGATGGGCACTGTAAGCGCTCCGCCTATAAAGGCGCCAACGGCATTGAGCTCAGCCGTCATAGCATTGATGACAGTCCCTGGTTGGGTTGTTCTGAAAAACTGTAATGGCAGTTGTAAAATATGATTATAGAGCTCCCGGCGGATTTCAACGAGAATCTTCTGCCCCAGGTAGCGCTGCATCACATTTATTGAAAATTTTATCAGAGAGGCTATAAGTACTGCACCGATATATAAGCCGCAATATAGGAACAGGGCTTCCTGGTCTTTTAAGCGGATGGCTGTGTTGATGACACGTTTCTGCATCTCCAGAGGAAAGACCTTGAAGAAAATACCGACAATGATCACCAATAGCAAAAAAGCCTGCAAAAGACGGTAACGGGTCAGTATCCAGTAAAATAGCGGGCGTTTTGTAATTTGCATTTTTGACACTTTCTTTTCCACCCTTCACCTTGCCCCGGAGTCTCTTTGTCTCAATAAGCCAGCCTGCTTAACGACTTTAAAATCAGGGCAAAGCCCATGGCAAACATACCTGTTAAGCCCATACCGCATGAAAAGCCGGCCAGGAGTACGGGGGCATATTGTCTCCACATTGTACCGTACCGTTTCAGAAAATAATATCGTCCTAAAAGCGCACCAATAATTTCCAGAATGAGGCCATGGGGGGTGCTTTGGCCAAGGCCCCTGACCACGCCATAAATAAGCAGAACAGGTAGTCCGAAAAAACTTAAAAGGATATACATAATTACGCCAAAAGTCAGCCCTGACATCACATACATGCCATTGAGTGCCTGATAGAAAAGGGAATTACCTTCGAGTGTTGATGTTTGCATCAGCAAAGTATTAAGTGCCTGAAGATGCCAGAGTTCCTGTGCATACGGGTAACTGGAAGAGGGAATAGGGGCCAGGCGCCAGATGAATTGGGAGAACAAGAGGCTTGCGATCATCACAACAGGAAAAACAACCAACTCTGCCTTGATAATGCCTCGCAGGCTGGTCCCGGTGAGTTCGATCTGCCTGAAATGCACAGTGGCTTCACCGTAGTTATGGATTGGAATGGGTGCATACCATATTTCGATACCCTGGTAGCCAAAAAATCGGGCCCCGGCAATAAAACTGGCTTCCCTGACCAGTGGAAGGCTGACAAATTGTCCGGCAATACCCTCCATCCTGGCGGTAATATAGGAAATTATCGGCGTATAGATAAAACCATAGCCCAAAAAAAACACCCATGGAAAATGCGGCACCAGCCACAGGCACAGGCCAACATAAGCTAAAGTTGAAAAAACATAAATTGCAATGGAGGTCCAGAAATTAATGTCCCCACGTGCCGGATTGGGCTTAAAAAGGTCCTTAAAACTGCCGCGTCCCGGGCTGTTTTTGCCGAATGAGCGGACAACAGCCCAGATGCCGACACAACCGATGGCAAGTCCCAGACCAATGCCGAAACTCATATAAAAATCAAAATTATTGGCAAAAACAGTGTCAACCGTCCCCATGCCGTAATGCCAACGCTGCAGGATACCATTCTTGTATAGGATCGGGTTTGCCACCATGGTGATCACCAGCCCGATAAAGCCTCCGATGACAGCCCAGAAAGGCAGGACCATACCAATAAAAATCAGGCCGATATCCAGTTGGATGCCCGTGGCGACAGCCGGAAGCATTTCTTCGGTATGCCGGGTCAGTTCAATCCAAGGTATGGGAATCAGGCGGATCGGTTCGGTGAAAATAAGGCCTGAAACAATTGGCAGAAGGACATACACGCTACCAAAAGCCAGGCCAATGACACCGCCAATTGAAAATATCCGCCACTTCCAGCTTTTCGTTTTTTCTTCAGTCGATTCAGCCAGTGCCATAGTGCCCAATGCACCTACCGGCGCCATGGGGAAAGGGAGTTTTTCGACATCGGAGGTGATTCTATACAAGGCGTACCCCAGGCCAAAATGATCAATCCGCTGTATGACCTGAGAACCTATCAGCAAAAGAATAGGGATCATCCAGTCCCTGTGAAAAAATGTTCGCTCAACAAGTGACATTGAGTCTGCGGCCGGTGCAACCCATGTGGGAATAAACTCTGCCAGACCGAGCATTTTAGCCGCGTCCGACTGTACCAGGTACTGGTTCCAGAGCAGGCCCTGAAATGGCGAGGCCAACGCTGCACCGGCCATATAGTATAACAAAAAAATTTCCTGCTGCTTAAGTTCCTGCTGGCTCCTTTTTGCGATTTCAGCAAAAAGTATAATTGTCACCCACCGGGCCGCAGGACCAATCCCCGTGCCTATCACCAACTGCAGGTACATGGATCCCGGCATCATTAAAAAGCCGATAAAAATCGCCCCGATAATGGTCTTCCAGTCAAAACCCTCTTCAAAATGGTCCGGGGTCTTGAGCAGGTCCCTGTATTCTTTTAATTCTTTGTCGTCATACATTTAGAAGTTTTAAGTTTGAAGTTTTAATAACTTAATTCGGCAGCACCTGGTAGCTTGAATCTACGAATAGGCCTATTATTCCGAAAATGCCCCCCATAAAAAAATCACCGATGATCAGGCCAATAAAAAAAAACCTGAGTTTTTTAAATAAAATGACACCTCCGTAACGCATACACAGGGCATTACACAACCAGCCGATAAAAAAGCTGGCCCACAAAATTCGCATGGATGAGCTATAGGTCGTAAGATAGCCGATCGGATGGATCGGCCACCAGTAAAACCGACGATAACATACCACCAGCGCCAGCATGACGACTACCCCGACAAAAGAAAAAATAAGAACCCAGTTGCCTGTTTCAACAGGTGCTTCAATGAGATTATAAATGTTTTCATACATGGCAGCAGTTGTCCGGGTGGCCCAGTCCATCTGAAGCTCTCGGATGCCGTATTTGTAGCAAAGCAGCAGCATGGAAGCAAAAGATACAACAATGCCTGCAGCAAGCGTAATAACAATCCCTGCCAGTATCCGGTTTTTATTTTTTATAGTTTGGGTTACCTGGCTGGTATGAAGAAGAGACGGCATGAGAGACTCGCGCAGATCAACAAACAATACTTTCTGGACGACTCCGGCCAGAACGATACCGGCGCTGGTGAAAAATTGAGGCCCCCAAAAGGCAATTATTCCATCAATTGGGGCCGCAGTAAGCGTGAAATATGCCAAACCTCCCTGGCAGATAACCCTGCTGGCCACAATCATCACCATGAAAAAGACACCAACCAGGAGCGCGGCAACCAGAAACGGCATACCAAAATAACTGCACCAAATTATGATCGCCAGCATGCCCAGCACAACACCCCAGGCTGAAACGCGGGGGTCAAACCATTCTGTGTGGATTGGCTGGACCGCTTCCAAGCCAAGTGCCTGCCTTGTAACCTGCGTAAGATGCCTGCGGGCCAGCCATATAAGAAAAAAAAAGAAAACGCCATAGGCCCCGATCATCTGAGTTTCTTCCGGCCTTGTCAGGGTTGGGCCAAATGTAATTCCCAGCGATGCAACGGGAATATTATACCCGAAAACGCTTAAAAAACCGATGAGCAGTCCGCCCATGATGAAAAAAAGCCAAAACGACAGAGAAATTTGTTTTGAAGTTAGAAAGGCAAACCCGATAAATGCCGGATAGATATAGATCTTTAGCTTGTGAAAACCTGAAAACAAGCCGTATTCAGGAAAATATGGACCCGCCAGAATAAGGGTGGGTATCTGGGGGGCTGACGGAAAATAAAAATGGAGGCCATTGAGGCAATGAAGCAATGCCGGCAATATGATTCCGATAAGAAGAAATTTATTGGTCATCATTTTGCCTATACCCTGATTGTCAAGGGTCGCTGTCAATATTTGCGGAACCTGTAAAAGAGGAAAGTTCATGCGTTCATTATGAATCCAGTATCTACTCAACACATTGATCAGGCACATCATCACAAAATAACACAGCATGATAAAAGAGCCCCAGATCAATAACGGCGCAAGCCATGCATCCCAGGGAATCAGCCGGGCAAGCTCCGACCACGCAAGGTCACGGCCACCGGCAATCCCGTCGTACAGAGCCTCAATGGCATCTTTGTTTTGCGGAAACCACGACGAGGGCAGCAAAGGGGTTAATATCTCGTCCCAACGATTTTCCATACTGGCAAAATGAAAAGGAACGGTAAGGTTGACAAAAAAGGTTCTAACCAGCCCGGTATAGGCAATACCGGAACCGATTACCATGAGAATCCAGGTCAACAGAAGCTCTTTGCCGGTAAACAGGCTATTGCGTTTAAGGACGGAGCTTAAAAATGTCATAAAACCGATCAGTACCATGAGAATAAAAAATGGTGCCAATGGAAAATGCCCGCCACCTATAGGTGTCGCCTTGAGATAGACATTGTTGAACGGTGTAATTGCGCAAATAACAACCGTTAATACCAGCCCTAGCAGGACGGCACGGAGCCGTATCGTATTATAGGTAGAAATCGGTGTTAAAATTTGCGGGACATTTTTTTGTTCCATCATCTTTCCATTTTTACAAGGGTGCGCTCCGACTTTGGCTTTGATTTTCCAGTAAAAGTCTGGCGTAACGTTCATGGGTGTCCTGGTCCAGTGACCGCCATACCAGCAACTGTTTACGCAGGGCGCGCAGAAAAGTCATATTTACCCGCCGCCAGGCATTGGCCTCACCGGACTCACGCACAATCCGCATTTTTATTTCTAAAAAATCCCGCTCTTCGGCGGCAGGGCAAAACTGCAAATCGATCCACTGCATAATGCCAAAATCAAACGGCGCCAGCCAGATTTTCGTTTTAAGATGCAGACAGGTCTGCTCGCAGGTCTCGGGGGAATAGACAAATTTAGTTGGCGATATTCCGGGGGTCACGGCACAGATGGTAATAACATCTATTTTACCGGTCGAAAAGATGCCATGGGAATAGTCCTGGTGCCCCTGAAAATACGAGTAGATAAAACCACCAATACTGTCATGTTCAGCATATTTCATTAAAAAAGGCAACGTAATTGTCATCTGGTTATCTGCCTTGGGCAGGGACCAGGATCGATTAACATCGGGAATTGCAATTTCGGCCGCAACACGGGAAGGATAAATCACGGAGACAAGAACAACAAGAATAACCAGCAGCATTGCCGCCACACCTGCCATTGATGAATAATTGACCGTGATGCCTTCCCAGAGCGCTGTGTCGGCAAAAAATTTAGCACTGGTCTGCGCGAATAAATAGCCAAGCACAACACTGATCACTGCAAAAGCAAGGGCTTCTGCAATGAAAAGAAACGAAACATGGGAAGGCGCAAGCCCGACAGAGGTGTAGATGCCAATTTCACGTTTCCGTTCATACACACTGCTGATCATGGTGTTTAACACAATGAAAACAGAGATCAAAAGCGGAATCATGATGTTGGGAACGCCGCTGTAACGCATCGCATCACTGGCATTATAGAGATAGGTGCCGCTCCTTTCGCCTGCAAAGGTCGTGATGCCGAACCGGTCACCTAAGTTTTGGGCAATATCACCGACAAGTGATAATTGTGCCGGTTTGACAGCAACGCCTTTTAAGTTTCCTCCGCGGGAAAGCAATGTCCCGGCAGGGATGATCAGCGTAAGTTCAGCAGGAACATGCTGGTAACGGCTTTGAAAAGAACGGATATCCTCTCCGGACTCCATTGCCTCCATCTCAACCTCGGTAACTGCCGGCGATGTCTCACTGGGAAAGGTTGCCGGAGATAGAAACTCACCATCAAGATCGAGGTAATTCCGGAGCTTATCAGAAGAAAACACACCTTTTACCGTATAGGGTGCGCCCCAAATCATAACCATCTGTTTGTCCGGTGCATCAAGGTCAATTCCCAGGTGCTCTGCGATTCGATCAGGCAGTAAAACGGCCTTTTCATCGTTACTGGAAAACCAGGCGCCGGCAATAAGCACTTTATCCATTCCGGTAAC
>Ga0307991_1000489_pt1 | contig 28580 bp, 15 predicted proteins | sample EllFjometagen131_FD_203146 | JGI IMG/M metagenome (GOLD analysis project Ga0307991, IMG submission 203146) | Marine microbial communities from Ellis Fjord, Antarctic Ocean - #131 | ecosystem: Environmental > Aquatic > Marine > Unclassified | place: Southern Ocean | collected 2014-10-08 | reverse complement strand
CATAGCTGATAATGATGGCGGATTTACCGTTGCAGGATTACTTGGTTCCCAAACTCGTACATGGAATGCTCAGGACCAGTTGTGGTATCACGACACAACCTATATCACAATTATTAAATACAACAGTTTTGGTAATGAAGTTAAACGCCGACAGCATTATGTAGGAGGCTATGGTCGTACTCCCGGAGTAGATGGATTATTGCGTCTTAATGATGGCTCTTATATGATTTATGGAACAAATTATTTTAACTTCCCTGCTTCTTCTTTAAAGAAAAATTATGTTTTTCATCTCGATAGTAATTTCAATTATATTGAAGTAAAAACATTTGGACAAATGACCACTTACATATTTATTCAAAATAATATTATTCCATCAAAGTATGGTGGTTATATCTTTGCGGTTACAAGACTTGATACACCATTGATTGTTGTTGGAACAGAAACTTATTATACCTATTATCATCAAACAGGATTTATGAATGATTCGTTTGAAATTACGAAAGATAGTATGTATAGACTGGATATACCTCATCAATCTGGATTAGGAACAACAACCAAAGGAGAAGGTTTTGTTATGGGGCTTGAAGAAAATGAATATGGAGACGTTGTTATTGGTGCTGATATTGGATTTGGTGGTGCTCAAATTTTTAGTATGGATACAAATCTACATATTAAATGGACAAACTACATTTGGTACTTTCCTGAAAAATGGCCTAATGAATTTTTGTTAAATATGCGAAAAGCTTCAGATGGCGGCTATTTTCTTGTTGGTTTTTCACTAAATGGAGGAGCATGGGGCTGGCTTGTAAAAACAGATAGCCTTGGTTTTGCCTTGCCTAATGGCGGAGATACATTAATACATGTGGGAATAAATCCCATATCAACTGATAAAATTAATAATCAGGAAATAAAAATATATCCCAATCCATTTAATAATCACCTGACTTTGGAATTAGAAGAAAATATCGAAGATGCAGAAGTGTTGTTGTACGACATAGTAGGAAAACAAATAATGAGAACAAAAATAAGCGGTTCAAAAGCCACACTAAATACTTCGGGCTTGGAAAAAGGAATTTATCTTGTGAAGTTAGTTCATGGTAAGGAGAAATTTGTTGTTGGGAAGGTTGTGAAAAATTAGGCGAAGGTAATTGAGAGCTTGAGAAGGGGAGAGACTGAAAAATGAATAATTTTATATTTATAAATGTTTATTGAGAGTGGTCATTGAGCGGAGCCGAAATGACAAAAGACAAATTTCAAATTAAATAAAACAATGAAAAAATCATTATACATTTTTTTAGCAATAATTGCTATTTCAAGTCAATTGTTCTCACAAAACTGTCAATTAGCTCCAACTCATTTTGAGCCTATTGGTCAAAAAGCAAAACCAATTATAAAGCCTGCACATCAACAATGGATTTCAAAACAAAGCAATCCCTATTGTTCCGCTACAAAAACAGCTTTTAATTATTTGGACACCCTTTATAAAGTAAGGTATAATACTGATTTTTATGATATTATCGAAGATTCAGGTTTTTATTATCTTGTTGGTCATACTGGTAATATGACAAGTAGTACATGGGATTCAATAAATCATACTATATTATTGCGAATGAAGATTTCTTATGATGGTAGTATTATATGGACAAAGGAGGATTCATTAGCAAACGGTTATCAATTTTGTCAATACAATCATAGTATAATCAAGTTAGCAGATGGCAATTTTCTTGCAATGGGTAATTTAAATAATGATTTTAAAAACCCAAAAAACTATGATTCCAAATTACCAATTTATATCAAATTCAAATCAAATGGTGATACTATTTGGCGTAAATTAATAGCAGATACAGTTGGTCGGAGATTTGGATTTTGGCCACAGGATATAATTGCTGATAATGATGGTGGTTTTACAGTAGCTGGAATGCTTGGTTCCCAAACCCGCATCTGGAATCCTAATGATCAGTTTTGGTATCACGACACAACCTATATCACAATTATTAAATACGACAGTTTTGGGAATGAAGTCAAACGCAAACAACATTATGTAGGAGGCTATGGTCGCACTCCCGGAGTAGATGGATTATTGCGTTTAAATGATGGCTCTTACATGATTTATGGAACAAATTATTTTAACTTCCCTGCTTCTCCATTAAAGAAAAATTATGTTTTTCACCTTGATAGTAATTTTAATTATATTGAAGTAAAAACATTTGGGCAGATGATTCCTGAATTTCTTATTCAAAATAATTTTATTCCATCAAAGTATGGTGGTTATAACTTTGCTGTTTCGCGGGCAGATACACCAATGGTTGTAATAGGCTCTGAAACTTATTATACCTATTATCATCAAACAGGATTTATGAATGATTCCTTTGAAATAACAAAAGATACAATATATATATTAGATATTCCAAATCAACCGGGTTTGGCACCAAATAAGGGAAGAGGTATGGTTATGGGTCTTGAAGAAACAAAAGATGGTGATATTGTTATTGCAGCAATAGTTTTTGATGGCGCTCATATTTTTCAAATGGATACAAACTTAAATATTAAATGGACAAACTATATTTGGTATTTTCATAATAAATGGCCACATGAAATAATGCTTAATATGCGTCCAGCCTCAGATGGTGGTTTTTTAATTGTCGGGTTTTCGCTATATGGAGGAGCATGGGGCTGGCTTGTAAAAACCGATAGTTTGGGTTTTGCCTTGCCCAATGGCGGAGATACATTAATACATGTTGGGATAAATCCCATATCAACGGAAAAAATTAAAAACCTGGAAATAAAAATATATCCCAATCCATTTAATAATCACTTGACTTTGGCATTAGAAGAAAATATCGAAGGTGCAGAAGTGTTTTTATACGACATTGTAGGAAAACAAATAATGAGAACAAAAATAAGCGGTTTAAAAGCAAGGCTCAATACTTCGGGCTTGGAAAAAGGAATTTACCTTGTGAAGTTGGTTCATGGAAAGGAGAAATTTGTTGTTGGGAAGGTTGTGAAAAATTAGGCGAAAGTAATTGAGAGCTTGAGAAGGGAGAGACTGAGAAATGAGTAATTTTATATTTATAAATGTTTATTGAGAGTGGTCATTGAGCGGAGCCGAAATGACAAAAGACAAATTTCAAATTAAATAAAACAATGAAAAAATCATTATACATTTTTTTAGCAATAATTGCAATTTCAAGCCAATTGTTTTCACAAAACTGTCAATTAGCTCCAACTCATTTCGAACCTATCGGTCAAAAAGCAAATCAAATTATAAAGCCTGCACAGCAACAATGGATGCCAAAACAAAGCAATCCTTATTGTTCTGCTTCAAAAACAGCTTTTAATTATTTAGACACCCTTTATAAAGTAAGGTACAATACTGATTTTTTTGATATTATCGAAGATTCAGGTTTTTATTATCTTGTTGGTCATAATGGTAATATGACAAGTAGTACATGGGATTCAATAAATCATACTATATTATTGCGAATGAAGATTTCTTATGATGGTAGTATTATATGGACAAAGGAGGATTCATTAGCAAACGGTTATCAATTTTGTCAATACAATCATAGTATAATCAAGTTAGCAGATGGCAATTTTCTTGCAATGGGTAATTTAAATAATGATTTTAAAAAACCAAAAAACTATGATTCCAAATTACCAATTTATATCAAATTCAAGTCAAATGGTGATACTATTTGGCGGAAATTAATAGCAGATACAGTTGGTCGGAAATTTGGATTTTGGCCTCAGGATATCATAGCTGATAATGATGGCGGATTTACCGTTGCAGGATTACTTGGTTCCCAAACTCGTACATGGAATGCTCAGGACCAGTTGTGGTATCACGACACAACCTATATCACAATTATTAAATACGACAGTTTTGGGAATGAAGTTAAACGCCAACAACATTATGTTGGCGGATATGGTCGCACTCCCGGAGTAGATGGATTATTGCGTCTTAATGATGGCTCTTATATGATTTATGGAACAAATTATTTTAACTTCCCTGCTTCTTCTTTAAAGAAAAATTATGTTTTTCACCTTGATAGTAATTTTAATTATATTGAGGTAAAAACATTTGGGCAGATGATTCCTGAATTTCTTATTCAAAATAATATTATTCCATCAAAGTATGGTGGTTATAACTTTGCTGTTTCGCGGGCAGATACACCAATGGTTGTAATAGGCTCTGAAACTTATTATACCTATTATCATCAAACAGGATTTATGAACGATTCCTTTGAAATAACAAAAGATACAATATATATATTAGATATTCTAAATCAACCGGGTTTGGCACCAAATAAGGGAAGAGGCTTTGTTATGGGTCTTGAAGAAACAAAAGATGGTGATATTGTTATTGCAGCAATAGTTTGTGATGGTACTCAAATTTTTCAAATGGATACAAACTTAAATATTAAATGGACAAACTATATTTGGTATTTTCATAATAAATGGCAACATGAATGGACTCTTAATATGCGCCCAGCCTCAGATGGTGGCTTTTTAATTGTCGGATTTTCGCTATACGGAGGAGCATGGGGCTGGCTTGTTAAAACGGATACTATGGGTTTTGCTTTGCCCAATGGCGGAGATACATTAATACATGTGGGTATAAATCCTATAACAAAAGGGGAGAGTAAAAGTCAGGAAATAAAAATATATCCCAATCCATTTAATAATCACTTAACTTTGGAGTTACAAGAAAGCATAGAAGATGCAGAAGTGTTTTTGTACGACATAGTAGGAAAACAAATAATGAGAACAAAAATAAGCGGTTTAAAAGCAAGGCTCAATACTTCGGGCTTGGAAAAAGGAATTTACCTTGTGAAGTTAGTTCATGGTAAGGAGAAATTTGTTGTTGGGAAGGTTGTAAGAGAGTGAAAACTGAATAACTTGAATAATAATTTCAAATTTCTGTTTATAAATTATCCTAAAAATTGAAGACGGCGCAGGAAGAAAGGCTTTGCATCCAGTAGAGGTGTTGTATGGGGCTTTGGTGTAATGAGAGTAATTAGTTTTAATAAAATGGTTCAATTCGCTTTTCTAATTCGCTTTTTTGCCTGTTTTAGTTTCCAGTTCTTTTCTTGCCACATTGGCAACATCGGCAGCTTGCATTTTCAGTTGTCCTGATTTTTCGGACAACTCACTACCTTCTTTTTTAAGTTTGGCTTATAAATTACAAAAGTATAAATATTAAGGGGTGCAATAGTAATAAAACAGCTTTTGCAAAAGCTGGATATAAAAAACAAATATAATGATTTTTTGTTAATAATTAAAAAATTATGTTAATTTTACTTATTAACTAATCAAACAATTAAAACGAAATTAAAACTTTAGCCTTTTAATCGGAAGCTTTAGCGTATGAGAGTCATTTATTAATTTAGTCATTCAAAATCTTAGTCATTTATAATTTTAGTCATTTGTAATTTTAGTCATTAAAAAAACAATATTATGAAAACAAAAAACTCCAAAACAATCATCATTGTAATTTTTGCAATCTTATCTTCACAATTAACAATTTCACAAACTTTTACCGAGCTTACAACAGCAAATCTACCAGGAATTAGCAGCGGCTCGGTTAGCTGGGGTGATTATGATAATGATGGCGACCTTGACATTCTTCTTACCGGAGCTGATTTAAGTAGTGGTGTTACTGAAATATACAGGAATGATGCCGGCAGTTTTGTTGATATTAATTCCGGAATAATAAATCTTAGTGAAAGTTCTGCTAGCTGGGGCGATTATGATAATGATGGCGACCTAGATATTCTCATCATAGGAAGAGATAATACTATGAATGCTGTATCAAAAATCTACAGAAACGATTCTGGAACATTTACGGATATAAATGCTATATTACCAAAATACTATCGCGGTTGTGCCAGATGGGGCGATTATGATAATGATGGCGACCTTGATTTTTTACTTATGGGAAAAGTAGGAGCATCGTTCAGTACTGCAATTTATGAAAATAACTCATCAGTATTTACAATTATTAGTGCAGGAATTATAGGCTTAAATTATGGAGAAGCCGAGTGGGGAGATTACGATAACGATGGCGACCTTGATATACTTGTAAGCGGCGATGCAAATAACACTCCAATAACTAAAGTTTATCGTAATGACAGTGCATCTTTTACAGATATAAATGCAAATTTATTTGGTTTAAGCTATAGTTCGGCTTGCTGGGGCGATTATGATAATGATGGAGATTTAGATATCTTAATAACAGGATGGCACACAGGATTAAATAATTCAAGAATTTATCGTAATGATGCCGGTACTTTCACAGATATTAGCGCATCTATAATTGGAGTTCAGCACGGAAGTGCAAAATGGGCAGATTATGACAATGACGGTGACCTTGACATTATTGTTACCGGAGAATATAGTGGAAATTCTATAACTAATTACTATAAAAACAATGCAGGAACTTATACCTACGTTAATGCCGGTATAGAAGGTGTTAGCTTTTCTTCAATTGCATCCGGAGACTATGATAATGATGGTGATTTGGATATTGTATTTATGGGAATTAGCACAACTACTCCAATAGCTAAGATTTATAAAAATAATAGCACTGTTTCAAATACTCCGCCTTCGGCTCCTGCAAACCTTAATGCAACTGTTGATTTAGCAAAAGATGTTACTCTTAGCTGGGATAAATCAACAGACAGTCAAACAAATCAAAATTCTTTGACTTATAATATTTCCCTTGGAATAAGCCCCGGCGGAATTCAAAATGTTTCACCTATGGCAAATGTTTCTACAGGTTATAGAAAAATTGTAAGTTACGGAAATACATTTCATAATAATTCATGGACAATAAAAGATTTGCCAAGTGGAATTTATTACTGGAGTGTTCAGGCAATTGATAACGCTTTTGCAGGTTCTGCATTTTCTGTTCAAGATAGTTTTGAAATTGATTGTAATAGCATAGAAGAAAATCTAAAAACCTTAGAGTATTTAATTTATCCAAATCCTGCTCAAAGCAATATTTATCTGCAATTTAAAGAAAAACATCAAACACAACTTTCTTTGAAAATCTATAATTCATTAGGAGTTTTGGTGAAGCAAGAAAAACTATCTCTCAATAAAAAAGAATATTCTATTAATATCGAAAACTTGGAATCGGGAGTTTATTTTATTTCTATTCTTTCAGATTATAAAAATGTTTTAAGTGAGAAGTTTGTAAAGATGTAGTGTTTTTGTGATATTGATTTTTTTTAAGTTTTTATTTTAGTTCCCCAAAAACAACAAACCCTTCCAAAGTTTAAAACTCTGGAAGGGTTGAATTCTTAACAATTCTAAAAATTAAAATTATATCTCCAAATTCGTAAATTCTTTGGTTACTTCATAATTATATTCAGGATATTCATAAACAGGCATTCTTGGTTCTGTCTCACCAATTGAATAACCGTATATTCCTTCATAATCATTTCTGTCTTCTCCCATTTCTTCAAGTTGGTCAAGATATTCGCCTATTGATTTAGATTCAATAATTACCATTTTTCCCATTTTGTGAATTATTGGACTATGATTTCGTGTAGCATCATGGTCAAATTCAAGAATACGTCTTCCGTAGCGAGTAACACCGATAACACGAAATGTTAAACTTTTACCAACTCCTGGAAGATTAATAACATTTCTGTCGGTAGCAAGAAAGGGGAGGCCTGATGCTTTTCTTAATTCAGTAATATTTTCGACCATCATTTCGGCTTCATGAGGAAATTGTTTAATTGTTCCAAAAAACTTTTTTGGAACAATCCCAATAGCTTTTTCTTCTAACTGTTCCTGAACTGCTCTCTCGTTAGTTGCGAAATTGAAATTGTTTTCCATATATCCCTTAACACTGAAAGTATAATAAGTCAACACACCAACATCATTCAGCACTTGTCGGAGTTTTGCAGTATGTCCTCTTCTCGAAGCAGCTGCTGTAAAGACAAGTTGATTTGTTACAGTCCAACCGGCAGAGATTAACTTCTTAATACAATCGCGAGAATCGGGAGTTACTTCCATCGGAGATTCAAAATGTGTTTGAATTAAAAATTGTTTTATTCCAATTTTGGATGCTTTTGCTTTAAACTCTGCTAAGATTTTTATTAATTCGGGAGTAATACGTTGCGGCAAATAAACAGGCAATCTTGAACCAATTCTAACTCTAAGCAATTCGGCATATTTTTCTCCTTCTTTTCTGTTTTTGTTAGCTTCAATTTTTCTTTGAGCCATTTCATAAATTTCGTCAAGAATTTTTTCAAGCGTTCGATTTGAACTCATAAGCCCATCGCCACCTGTAATAAGTATATCACGAAGTTGAGAGTCGTTTTCAAAATAAGCAATAAGTCGTTTTAGTTTATTAGCCCAGGTTTCTTTTGGTTTAAGTTTATCAAGGTCAAAATTAAGATTTCCACGTTGAAAATCGTATAATCTTTGACAACTTGAACAAAGTCCTGCACAAGCTCTTCCAACAGAATCAGGAATTAAAATTGCTACTTCGGGATATCGTCTATGAACGTTATGATGGGAGGGAAGCAGCCAACCTGCTGCATTTGGTTTTCCCGGTTCAACTATATCTTCTTTTTCCCAGGCAACAATATGACCGAATTCTTCAACAAGTTGTGGTCTGTAAATAATATAATCCCTGATGCCAAGGTCGGCACCAATAGCAAAATAAGGAACTCTAACATGCAAAAGTGATAAATAATAAGGATTAACAAAGAAAGGAATTCCGACTTTCTTAGCATTATAAAGCACCTTCATAGTGTCAGGGTCAAGAGAATTACCGAGCATTTCGTTAAGTGTTTTGGGGTCGCGAATTGCAAACTTCAAGTGAAATAACATATCCTTCCACCATTCAAGCATTTGAAGAAACTTTTGCTGCTGCGAAATTCCTTTTTTGAACTTAAATTTTGGGTCACTAATTTTACCCTCGTCCATCTTTTTTATCATAATATTGATAATCCTGTTTCGGTTTTCTTCCCGCAGTTTTATAATTCGTGGGTCAACACCAGAAGGATATCTGTCCATCCATTCTAAAACTTTTTCTTTATCAGGTATTTTTCTTTTGCTTTTTCCTGTAAATTGTCTGAAAAGATGGAGCATGTCTTCAAAGAAATAAGGCTTTGCACCGCCTGTACCTTGAACAACAGCAAGCCAAATCATATTTATTGGATTACTGATTGCAATTTCTCCCCGAAGATTCAGGTCTTCATATCTTTTGCCTGCATTGTCGAGATAGTCTAAAATTCTTATTGCAGCAAAATCTTTCCAACACAATGATTCATAAATTTTCCTCCCTGTTTCTTCACATTTATAAAATTTTAAAGCATCCGGTCTTTTTTCTAACTCACTTAACACCCAATTACGAACTCCAACAAGAGCTTCGGTTTCGTTGTGAGCATTCCGCATGATTTCATCTAATTGTGGATTTTCTTTTAGTAATTTTTTTAGCAATTTATGCGACCTTACATTTATTGCTATTTTGTCAAGTTTTGCTAATTCGGGCATGATAGTTTGTTTAATTAAATAAAAGTTAAATTTAAATAAAATTTTTTAATAAAAAACCATTAAATAGATAGCTAAAATAAATAAAATTTTCATTCTTAGAATCAACAAATAAAGAATTTAATTAATTTTGCAAAAGTTTTTAAAAAAATTAACACAAAAAATTTATGTTTGAAAGTTTAAGCGAAAGGTTAGACAAGGCTTTTAAAGTTCTTAAAGGACATGGTCATATTACTGAAATAAATATTGCCGAGACTCTTAAAGAAGTCCGTAAAGCTTTGATTGATGCTGATGTTAGCTTTAAGATTGCTAAAGATTTTACCAATAGGATTAAAGAAAAAGCTTTAGGAGAAAAAATTCTTTCTTCTGTATCTCCCGGGCAATTGATGGTAAAAATTGTTAATGATGAGTTAACACAATTGATGGGCAGCACACACTCTGACATTAATATTAAAGCCAATCCATCAGTAATTTTGATTGCCGGTTTACAAGGCTCAGGTAAAACAACTTTTGCAGCTAAACTTGCAAATTATCTAAAGGCAAAAAAACAAAAAACTCCTTTGTTGGTTGCCGGCGATGTTTACCGACCTGCTGCAATAGAACAACTTAAAGTTCTTGGAGAACAAATCAACGTGCCTGTTTTCTCCGAAGACGATAATAAAAATCCTGTAAAGATTGCAAAAAAGGCAATAAACCAAGCAAGAGAGCAAGGCTATAATGTTGTTATAATTGATACTGCAGGACGATTGGCAATTGATGAAGAAATGATGAAAGAAATTTCTGATATTCATAAAAATGTTAATCCACATGAAACTTTGTTTGTTGTTGATTCAATGACAGGGCAAGATGCTGTTAACACTGCCAAAGCTTTTAATGATGTGCTAAATTTCGATGGTGTTGTCCTTACAAAATTAGATGGTGATACTCGTGGTGGTGCTGCTTTAACAATAAAGTCAATTGTTGACAAACCAATTAAATTTGTTGGAATAGGCGAAAAACTTGATGCTATTGATGTTTTCTATCCCGAACGAATGGCTAACAGAATTCTCGGAATGGGCGACATAGTATCATTGGTTGAAAAAGCTCAGGAACAATTTGATGAAGAATCAGCAAGAAAACTTCAAAAGAAATTAGCCAAGAATCAGTTTAATTTCAACGATTTTATTTCGCAAATTAAACAGATAAAAAAAATGGGGAATGTCAAAGACCTGATGGGAATGATACCCGGAGTTGGAAAGGCAATGAAAGATGTTGAAATTGATGACGATGCTTTTAAAAGTATCGAAGCAATAGTTTCTTCAATGACTGAAGATGAACGAGAAAATCCTCATTTATTAAATGGTGGCAGACGTAAAAGAATAGCTTTAGGTAGCGGAACTAACATCCAAGAAGTAAACCGTTTAATAAAACAATTTGAAGACACCAGAAAAATAATGAAAGTAATGTCGAGCAAGGATGGTAAAAAAAATGCTTTAAAAATGATGCAAAATTCTAATCAAGGTCCTAAAAGAAGATAAATAATGACAGATAATACCAATAAATTAGAAACATTTAAATTGATTGACGGCAAAAAAATTGCTTCTAAAATTAAAAAGAAAATCACCAAAGAAGTAGCCGAAATAATCGACAATACTGACAAATCACTACATCTTGCAGCTATCATAGTAGGAGAGGAGCCACTTAGCAAAAGTAGCTTATCAGAAAAAGAAAAAGCCTGTAAAGAAGCTGGTATTATTTTTTCACTTTATAAATTTCATGCATCAGTAAAAGAAAAAGAACTGCTCGACTTAATTGAATTTTTAAATAATGATGATGAAGTCAATGGATTGACTGTTCAACTTCCGCTTCCTGAACATATTTCCGAAGAAAAAGTAATTTCCTGCATCTCTCCAAAAAAAGATGTTAATGGAATGCATCCGATTAACTTGGGAAAACTGACAATAGGCTTACCAACTTTCCTTCCTCTTGTTCCAAATGCAGTTATGGAATTAATCAAGCATTATAAAATTGAAACAGAAGGCAAAAATTGTGTTATTCTTGGCAATAGCAATTACGTGGGAAAACCACTAAGTATTTTGATGTCTCAAAAATCAAAACATGGAAATGCTACTGTTACCCTTTGTAATAGCGAAACAAAGAATCTTAAAAAAATCTGTGCTTCTGCCGATATTTTAATTGCAGCAATTGATAAATGTGAATTTGTTACCGCAGACATGGTTAAAAACAAAGCTGTTGTTATTGATACCGGATCACACAGAATTCCTTCAGATAATAATGAAGAAGATTTTATTTTGAAAGGTGATGTGAAATTCGACGAAGTTTCAAAAAAGACAAGCTATATTACTCCTGTTCCCGATGGCGTTGAACCTATGATAATTGCTTCACTTCTAATAAATGTTCTCAAGGCTTTTAATGCTGATAACTAAGATCCAATTCTGATAATTTTGAAAATTGCAGTAGTGTCCAATAAAAAATAATTATTTAATAAAGGAAGCAAATTACACCAATCAATTTTTGCCTCGCTCCTAAAGGATGAATTGATTCTTAATAATTTACATCCTTTAGGACAGAGGAAAAGAAATTGCTAAGAATTAATTCAACTTATTTCAAAAATAGAATCCTTTTTTTTTCAAATACTCCTGAACTTTTTATTTAAATTTATCGGACTCCAATAATAATAATGTTTTATTTTAAAACTTTCATTTGTTTTATTATAAAACATTTTGTATGTTTGCCAAAAATCTAAGCAAGGCAATGAAAACAGAATTATCAAATAAAGAATTAGGAAATAGAATCTTATCAATAAGAAAAGCTAAAGGTCTTTCTCAGGAAGAGCTTGCTAAACTTATTGAAATATCTCGCCCATCATTAGTTCAGATTGAACAAGGAAATCGAAAGGTGTCAATTATTGAACTAATAAATCTCTCTTTAAATCTGGAATTTTCTATTGACAAAATCCTTTCAAAAGAGTTTAATTTTAAGGAAGACAAAATTGAATTTAAAGAAAAAAGCAAAGCTGAAAATAAAGAAAGAATTTCAGTTCCTGAATTAATGATTGACAAATTCCGTAATATTTTATTATACCTACTTGAAAGATGTGCCGGCAAAGCTAATGTTGGCGAAACAGTTCTTTATAAGTTGCTTTATTTCTCTGATTTTAATTATTACGAAATTTATGAAAACCACCTAAGCGGTGCTCAGTATAAAAAACTTCCTTACGGACCTATACCGCAAAAAATAAATGCTGTGATTGACAAAATGATTGAAGCCAAAGAATTACAAAAAATAAAAACAGAGTTCCACGGCTACCAGCAAACAAGATATATTCCTTTGATAAAACCGGATTTAACCCAAATTAAAGCCAGCGAAATTGAAGTAATCGACCAGGTGATAAATCAACTTTCAAATTATTCTGCTTCTGAAATAAGCAATTATTCACATAATGATTTACCATGGAAAGCAACCGAAGAAGGAGATGTGATTGATTACGAATTGGTATTCTACAGAGAGCAACCATATACAGTTAGAAACTACGACAGCCACGAAGATGAAGTTTAGCGAAAGCAAGAATATAAAAAAGACCTGAAGAAACTCTCTAAGCGATATAAAACGCTAAAAGATGATTTGGAAATTATAAAGAAGGTTTTAAAGGTGAATCCTGCTGAACGACCACCATTTTCTTATCGTATTGATGGTTTGGGCATAACTACTTGCGTGATTAAAGCAAGAAAAATTGCCTGCCGAAGTTTAAAAGGAAAAGGAGTGAATACAGGACTTAGATTAATTTATGCCCACTTTGAAAACAAAGAAAAGCCTGAAAATGAAGAAATAGTTTTTATTGAACTTTATTCTAAAAGTGATAAAGCAAATGAGGATAGGGGGAGGATATTGGGGAGGTTTGAGTAAATAAATTAATTAAAGTTGTATTTAAAAAAAATTCTATGTTATTTTTAGTCAAAGTTTTTGTTAAAAACTTATTGTATTACTTTTAGTTTATTATTGTCATCTTTACTAAATTTGCTGCAATGAAACTAAGTATTATAAATAAACCAAAACCCTTCATTAAATGGGCAGGAGGTAAAACTCAATTAATTAGTAGCATAAATAAATCGTTACCTCATGACTTTTCGAAAAAAGAAATCACCTTTATTGAACCTTTTGTTGGAAGTGGTGCGGTTTTATTTTGGATGCTAAATAATTTTCCTAACATAAAAAAAGCAGTTATAAATGACATCAATTCAGACCTTACTAATTCCTATAAATCAATTCGTTCAAATGTTAATGAATTAATAATCCAATTATCAATTTGGGAAAAAGAATACCATAAGTATAAAGATGATAGCGAGAAAAGGAAAATATATTACTATAATAAAAGAGAGTTATTCAATTTAAGAAATTCCGATAATATAACACAATCAGCCTTATTCATTTTTTTAAATAAAACTTGTTTTAATGGATTGTTCAGAGTGAACAAAAAAAACCTATTCAACGTTCCCATTGGAAGTTATAAAACTCCAATGATTTGTGATGAAAATAATTTAAATGCTGTTAGTGAGATTTTGAAAAACGTTGAAATTTTAAATGGTGATTTTGAAGATACTTTATCTTCTATAGGAAATATTTCATTCTTTTATTTTGATCCTCCTTATAAACCACTCAATAAGACATCAAGTTTTAATTCTTATTCAAAAGATGATTTTAACGATGCTGAACAAATCAGATTGCGAAATTTTTGTAAAAGACTCGATTTTTATGATCATTCATGGATGTTAAGTAATTCGGATGTTGCAGGTTGTGAGTCAAACAATAATTTCTTTGATGATATCTATGCTGAATTCAACATTTCTAGAGTAAAAGCTCGAAGAAGCATTAATGCTAATCCAAACAAAAGAGGAGAATTAAACGAATTATTAATAACCAATTACCATTATGAACAAGCTATGTCAGTTGCTTAATTTTGAATCTGAAGATAAACTATTTGAACAGATTACTACAAGTTTTAAAGATAAAATTACTCAATGGGATTATTTTGTTAACTGGCACAAAGTATTAGCTAATATTGAACCAATTGAAAAAGAATTAAACCTTCTAAACTATCTTATTGGAAAAGAAAATTTGGAAAAAGAAACTGCTAAATTAATTGAACAATACCCTGAAGTAGTTAAAGCTTTTCCAATGCTCTTAGCAATACGAGATAAATCAATAGAAGTCTTGATTGATACTAAGAATTTTATTTATCAAAGTTACAATTTTAATAATCAAAAATATTCAAAAAAAGAGTGTAAAAACCTAGCTAAATTTATAATTAAATCAGGATTTGGAAAAATCTTAAGTGATAAAAAGATAAAAAACTTGATTGATTATACTACAGGAGTTGAAGTTGGATTAGACAGTAATGGAAGGAAGAATAGGGGAGGTCAACTAATGGAAAGTTTGGTTGAAGAGTTTATCCAAGAAACTTGCAAAAAACTTAAGCTTTCATATATGCCTCAGGCTACAGTAAGTAAAATAAAATCGAAATGGAATATTGATGTAGAAGTGGATAAGTCATCAAGACAAATTGATTTTGCAATTAACAAAAATGGAAAACTTTATTTTATTGAATGTAACTTTTATGGAGGGGGTGGTTCTAAATTAAAATCCACTGCTACTGAATATATAGAAATGAATCGTTATTGGAATTCTCAGAATATAGAGTTTATATGGATAACCGATGGTGCTGGATGGAAATCAACTCAGCGACCATTAAGAGAATATTTTGATAAAGCAGATTATTTACTGAATCTGGAAATGTTGAGAAATAATATTTTAGAAGATATTTTCAATGTCAAATCTTAAGCCATACTATCAATCAAAAGACAAGAATTTTTATCTTCTTCTCGGAGATAATATGGAGATATTGCCTCAATTCGAGCATAAATTTGATATGATTTTTGCAGATCCACCATATTTCTTATCGAATAATGGTTTGTCTATTCAAAATGGTAAAATTGTTTCTGTTAACAAAGGTCAATGGGATAAATCTAAGGGATTTGATTTTATAAATAATTTTAATCGCCAATGGCTTGAACTTGCACGGGATAAGATGAAAGAAAATGCTACTATTTGGATAAGTGGAACAATGCATAATATATTTTCCGTTGGTCAAATTTTGACCGAATTAGGATTCAAAATATTAAATGTTGTTACTTGGCAGAAAACAAATCCGCCTCCAAACTTTTCATGCAGATATTTTACTCATTCAACAGAACAGATTATATGGGCTAGAAAAATGCCTAAAGTTCCTCATTATTATAATTATGATTTAATGAAAGAGCTAAATGACAATAAGCAGATGAAAGATGTTTGGAAACTACCTGCTATTGCTCCATGGGAAAAAAGTTGTATTAAACATCCTACTCAAAAACCATTATCAGTATTAACCAGAATTATTCTAGCATCAACTCAACCCAATGCATGGATATTAGATCCTTTTGCTGGAAGTAGCACAACCGGTATTGCAGCAAATTTATTAGGACGAAAATATCTAGGGATTGAAAAAGAAGAAGATTATTTGAAAATAAGTGAAGCTAGGAAAATTGAAATAAACAATCAGGCTACATTTAATTTGTATAAATCGAAAATAAAAGGATTTAAAAATAAAAAACAATTAAGTTTATACTTGAGCGAAGAATCAGTAGGTGAGTACGTAAACGACTTATGCTTATAAATACTCTATCGATATCCTGGATTTGCTGACCTAAGTAAATCAAGATAGTTAACAGTGCCATCTATTTAACCTAAAAAGTGATAAAGCAAATGAGGATAGGGGAAGAATATTGGGGAATTTTGAGTGAGTAAATTTTCAAAATAAAGTATTTATTACATTGATTAGAAAAGCTTGCATTTTGAGTAACCTTTTTTTTTGTCAATAACTTTTATGTTATATATATTATTTAATTATTCATAATTTTTATAATTTTGATGTAATTATATAATAATATATTGAGTTCGTTTCAACTGGAATCAAACACTACTGTACTTAAAATATAAATATAAAATAAAGAAAAATGGAAAATTTACCTTTAAGATCGTTTAAACGTTTTTTTGATTTCAAAGGAAACGTTGCACCTATTGCTGAAAAAGCAGTTAGAAACTTCACTTTAAAAAAGGAAAACCCAGACAACCTAAAACAACGATTGCATTATTTTGCAATTGGACACACATTTAAAAATATTGACACAAAAAATATTTTTGAATATACGCTAAATGAAGAAACTAGGGAAAGTATGCCAACAAAATTCCTTGCTTTGCAACAGGATAATTTCACAATCGATAAAGATTTAGAAAAACTACCGTCAAATATTAGGAATAAAGATTTAGGATCACTGCTGTCAGACATCAGGAATATAAATAGCCATTACGTTCATGATTTTGAAAAATTAAAACTGGATAATATTGATGATAAAATAATTGAATTTCTGAAACAAAGTTTTGAACTAGCTTTAATAAATACTATTCTAAAGGAAAAAGAGATAAGCTATGAAGATTTTATTTCAAATGAATCAGAAAAAGAAATTGTAGATTTTCTTGTAGATAAATTCTATCCTTTAAATGATCAAAGAAAGGATTTGGATGAATTAGCTCAAAAATCCTTAGATAATTACATAGAGTTTAGAGATGATTTTAAAAATAAAACAAAAGATGATGCAATAAATGCAATTCTTTTTGTAAATGTTGAAACTGAATATGAATGGAAGATTTATGGAGAACATCACATTTTTAATATTACTAAAGGCAGTTATTTATCTTTCGAAGCCTGCTTGTTTTTATTGTCAATGTTTTTATATAAAGGAGAAGCTAACACTTTAATTTCCAAAATTAAAGGATTTAAAAGAAATGATGACAATAAATATAGAAGTAAACGAAATTTATTTTCTTTCTATTCTAAAAAATTCAGTAGTCAGGATATTAATAGCGAAGAAAACCATTTAATAAAATTCAGAGATATTGTCCAATATCTTAATCATTACCCGACTATTTGGAATAAGGATTTAGAATTAGAATCTAATAATCCATTAATGACTGATAAATTAAAAGAAAAAATCATAGAAATGGAAGTTGCTCGCTGTTTTCCTGATTTAAATTCGGATATTGAATTTAATGAATTTGCAATTCAATATTTATTTTACAAAAAGGAATCAGAAAATCACAATAAAAATTTATATCTCGATATAATAAATAAAAATGATGAAGTTCGAAAAATATATTACTCAATAAAAAATGACAGTTTAAATTTAAGAGAATTTAAAGATAATACATTTAAAATGTATGCTTTAAAATACGTTGTAAATAAATATTTTAAGGATAATAAGAAGTTAACAAATCTGAAACACAAAAGGTTTTATGGAAAAAAAGAACGTGAATTCAAAGATGAGCTTATTACAAATAATAAAACTGAAAAACTAAAAATTCAGATATCAAAGAATAAACTGTTTGTATCATACGGTAGAAACCAGGAACGCTTCATTGATTTTGCAATGTGCTTTTTAGCTAAAACAAATTATTTTGGCAAAGATGCTGAGTTTAAAATTTATCAGTTCTATTCTTCAGAAGAACAAAACGAAGAATTAAACACTCTAAAACAGAAACTTACTAAAAAGCAATACGACAAACTCAAATACCACAGAGGAAAATTAGTTCATTTTTCAACTTTTGAAAATCATTTAGGGAAATATGATAATTGGGATACTCCATTTGTAATAGAAAACAATGCAGTGCAAGTAAGAGTTACTTTTTTGTCAGGAATTCAAAAAATTGTATCAATCCAACGAAACCTTTTGACTTACTTTTTAGAAGATGCTTTATTCAATTATTCAACTAATAAATTGGAAGATGCTGGAAAACGTTTAATAAGTGGGTATTTCACACATCATTTAAAAGAGTTTTCTGAAAGTAAACTAATTTTGGAACAAAAGACTTCAATAAGTCAAGATGAAAAGACTTCTTTAAAAAAGATATTGCCCAAAAGATTATTGCATCATTATTCTCCTGCAATACAGAATTTTATTCCTAAATTTTCGACATTTGAGTTATTATTAGAAAAAGTAAAAATTCAAGAAAATAGATATTTAGAGTTATTTAAAAAAGTAGAAGGAGAGGAGATGATTTATAAGAAATCAAATCCACATGATAAAAATGTAAGCTTAGTTAAAGATTTTCTAAAAAGAAATAAAGGCAGACAATTTAAACTTAATTTCATTAGAAAGGCTTGTCATTTAATGTATTTTAAGGAAAGTTATTTAAAACAAGTTGAAGTCTCAGGACATCACAAACGTTTTCATATTAGTAAGGATGAATTTAATGACTTTTCAAAATGGATGTTTGCTTTTGATGAAGTTCCAGCGTATAAACTATATTTGGCAGAGCTTTTTGAAAGCAAAGGTTTCTTTGATAATCCTGAATTTAAGAGTTTGTTTGAGAGCAGTACATCTTTAAGTAATATGTACGAAAACACTAAAGATGTTTATGAAAATTGGTTGCTAACTTTAAAGCAGTCTGAAAAGGACAAGGATAAATACAAATTAAGTAATTACGAAAAGTTCTTTGCCGATGATTTATTCTACATTAATGTATCACATTTTCTAAAATATTTAGAAAGTACTTGTGTAATAGCAAGAAATGAACAGGGAAATATAATTTATAAATCTTTGGAAAATGAAAAACATCTAATTTTAGGATATTACTATAAAAACAAACTGGAAAAAGCAGAATATAAAACTTGCGGAAAGCTATACAATAAGCTAAAATCTATTAAATTAGAAGATGCATTACTTTTTGAATTAGCAATGTATTATCTAAAAATTGATAAATCGATATCTCAAAAAGCCAGAACTGATATTACGACTTTATTAAGTCAGGATGTAATTTTTGAAATCAAAGATTCAAATTCAAATCATTTATTTGATATAGAAATTCCATTTAATAAAATTGATGCCTATGTTGAATTAATTACGTTTAAAGAGGAACAAGAGGATGATCCGAGATTTAGTAAAACTTCATTTATTGGAAATTTACCTGCCTACATTGAAAAAGTAAAAGACAATAAAGATATTCAGCAAGTTTATTACAATTATAATACAACAAAAAACCTTACTTACGATGATTTGTACACAATAAATAATCATATAATAAGCAATTCTGTAAAGTTTACAAAAGTAGCTTTGTTGTTAGAAAAATATTTTATTTGGAAAGATGAAATAAAGATTAAAAATGGTTATAATATTGATTTTGAAAATGTAATAGGTTTAAAAAATTATTTTGATAAAGAGAAAAAGAAAAATGAAATAATCAGAAACAAAGCTTTTCATTTTGGAGTACCTGATAAAAGTTATGATGTTATTATAAAAGAAATTGAACAGAAATTTATCAAAGAAGAAGTAAAGCCAACAACTCCTTCAAATTATCATGATTTGAGTAAACAACTAAAATGGATTTGCAAAGCATTTTTAGATACAATACATAATGATTATTTTGTTAATGGAAAAGGAGATAAATCAAAAAAAAGGGCAGATGCAGAAAATAAATATTTTTATAAAGTTATTAATAAAACTTAAAAGTGTGAAAACAACAAGCCATCAGCGTGCACGCTCACGTTGGCCAGTTGTCGCTGCTCTTATTTTGAAGGGTAAAAACAACTTGTTGCTTAGGTTATATGCTAAAGAAAAAGTTGTATCTGCTCTTATTTTGAAGGGTAAAAACAACACAACAGTGTCATACCATCTAGTAGGATCGGTTGTAGCTGCTCTTATTTTGAAGTGTGAAAACAACGATAAAAGGCAGTTGCTTTCACTCGTAGAAGTTGTAGCTGCTCTTGTTTTGAAGGGTGAAAACAACTAAAATCCATGCTGTTATTACTTCGTAGAAGTTGTAGCTGCTCTTATTTTGAAGGGTGAAAACAACACTTAAATATTAAATTATATTCATAATAAAATTTCAATAGGATAGGAGTCATCTCAATTTATCACCTTTCCCTAACCCAATCACCCCATTCCCTAATTCTACATTGTTTTAGCCAAAAACCTTAAATAGTTTTGCTTCCGTAAATCTCGATACTTCCATCCCTTACGGTATGGAAACTCGGTTTGACTAATGCTAATTTCTAACAAATAACAAATTAATGATTTGTTTTTATGGAATATTTAAAGAGAAAACATCTGATGAGTATAAAAACAAAAATCAACATTTCTCCAAATAACCAAAGGCTGATGTTGATTTTCTTCGCTCCCTATGTCCCGATAGCTATCGGGAGGGAAAGGAACGAAATCAAATAAATCAATTATAAATATAAACCTTAAAAAATCAAATACCATGAAAAATTTAAAACTAATTATTATTCTATTCGCATTGCTTACTATGCAAGCAAAAGCGGATAACGAAAAAACAGTAAAATCAAAAATCTCGGCAGTAACGGTTTTCCTTCAGGGAGCACAAGTTACTCGAACAGCGGGTACAAACATAGCTTCCGGCACATCCCGAATTATTTTTGAAGGGGTTTCACCTTATCTGCAAACCAACAGCATTAGAGCTAGCGGTAAGGGGAATTTTATTATTATGGAAACTCAATTTTACACCAAGCATGTTCCACCCGGAAACAAAAAAACAAATGCTATTCCTGCATCTGTTGGACGTAGGATTTTAGAAATTTCGGATTCGCTAACCGAGTTGGTTTTTGAAATTGAAGACCTATCACTAAAACAAAAAGCATGGAAAATGGAAAAAAATATGCTTGAAAAAAACAAACTGATGCAGGGGCAAAGTAAGACAGATAGTCTCCAGTTGTTTATGGCAGCTATGGACTTTTATAGACTTAAAATTCACGACATCAACAAAAGTTTGATGGTAGTAAAAAAAGAACTTTTTTATGTTAACAAGCTAAAGTCAAGTCTTCAGAGAAGGCTTAACGAACTTAACAATTACAAAAGAAAGCTGATGAGCGAAAATGTGATTCCTGCAAAATATCTCTATCAAATCATAGTAACTGTTTCAGCAAAATTCGCAACTTATGGAACTGTTGAAGTGAATTACTTTGTAAATAACGCAAGCTGGCAGCCATCCTATGATTTACGTGCCGACGACACTAAAAGCCCCGTAAATCTCACCTATAAAGCTAAAATCACACAAAACACAGCCGAAGACTGGAATAATGTTGCAGTCACTTTATCAACGATGAATCCAAATCGCTCGAATATTAGACCGGTTCTACGTCCATGGAAACTTCGCTATTATGTTCAAAGAATAGTTCATAGAAATAATGTTAAAGCACAAACACTAAGTGCTTCAAATATTTATATGCCAACAACAAATGCTGTGAATGAAAGTATAGAAATGAAAAAAGAATTTAAAAATGTTCCAAGTCAAATTTCATCAGCCTACACAAAACAAGTTACAAATATGACAAATGTTGAATTTAAAATTGATTTAAAATATTCGATTCCTTCTGACAGTAAATCACATCAGGTAATTGTAATGGAAAGTGATATTGCTTCAGAATTCGAGCATTTTGCCGTTCCTAAATTAAGTACCGATGCTTTTCTTATTTCAAGAATGAGTGGGTGGGAAGAGCTTAATCTTCTTCCCGGACAGGCAAACATTTACTTTTTAAATACATTTATTGGTTCAACTTATATCGACCCCAACACAATTGAAGATACGCTGAACATTTCTCTTGGCCGTGACCCTGGCATTGCAATTAGTCGTAAAAAACTAAAAGATAAGGAATCAACAGAAATCATTGGAAGTGATAGAGTGAAGAAAATCACTATAGAATTAACTGTTCGTAATAAGAAAAATCAAGCTGTTAGCATGACTGTTGAAGATCAGGTTCCAATTTCAGGAGAAGAAGGGATAAAAGTATTTTTCGACCCTGATGAAGTTGAAGGTGAGACATATTATAAAAATAGCGGAAAGCTTTCGTGGGATATTAAATTAGGACCAAAAGAGACTAAAAAAATTAAGTTTTCTTATAAAATCAAGTATCCAAAGAATAAGAAATTAATGTAGGAAACTCAGTAATAGCAGTGAATACAGCAGGATTAAAAGGGTAGGGGGCTATTCTTTTTGTCCTGTTTTTGTTTAATAAATGTTAGCTTTAAAGAACATATATTTTGTTGTTAAATCTTAATCTACACATAGTTAATAGATTTATTAAAATATTATGTTAAATAGAAAATCTTATTTACTTTTAATATGCAGGCAATACTTAAAGTGCCTAAAGTACTTAGAGTACTTGGAGTACTTAAAATGCCTTGAGTACTTTAGAGTTTTTATTTTTTTCTAATTAAAGTGTAAATAGCAGAAATGTCATTTCAAAATCATTTTGTAATTTTAAATTTAAATATATTGTAATGTGATTTATGAATTTGTTTTATATTCTTCAGTTTATTAATCTTGAATAAAAAAATATTTTCATAAACATTTTATAAACATTCTTATTTCATTAAAAAATTTTAAAAATAATTTAAAGATGAATTAAGCAATTATTTGGGGAATTATTAATCTCTTAATCGTAGAAGCCTTAGAAATTGTGCTATAATGCGAAATATGGTTTCTATTTAAAATATCACATATTAGTCTTATAATATATATTATGTTAAATAGCGTTTTTTAAACCTATAATAACGTCAATCTGATATTAGAATTTTATTCATCAATAACTCCCCTATTTAAAATTATATTTACTTTAATTCCATTTAATTGATTATATTTGGTTTGTTTTTAATATAACAAATAATCATGGCAAGAAAAGAAAAACGAATTTTTGAAATTCAGAAAAATATAGATATTTGGATTAACAGCAAAGAAGCTAAAGAATGTCTTTATACAAAGTATTTGGTCTATGCTCCTAACCTTCTTGATTTGTTAGTAAAGCTTTCTTTTGACAATTCCATGAATTCTCAGGATGTTTCTCACATTAACTCCGCAATCAAATATTTTGATTCTGCTTTCGATTTATTTCCTGAAGAATTCTTAGGCATTCCCGGTTATCTTGATGATATATTTGTCTCTGCATATGTAATTTCAAACATCTCAAATGAAATTAACAATCCTATTATAAAAAAACATTGGACCGGAGATTTCGATATTTTTGAGCTTGTACAACTAATTATCAACGATGCCAATGAAATGTTAGGAAAGAATATTTGGAATAAATTAAAAAATAATTTCAGCAGATAATCATAAATATATTTTGTTTTAGGAAAATTATTTATTATATTTGTGCCTATATCTTATGTTATGATTTTAAATGTTTTTAAAAATAAATAATTTTATATCATGAAAAAAATATTCATTTCTATATTAATAATTGTTGTTCCTTTGTTAATATCAGCTCAAACAATTCTCTTTCACGAAAATTTTGAAGCACCATTTTATAGTGATAGTGTTACATCATCCCAAACAGCAACAAATACTACCCACTGGGCAATTAGCTCTACACTTTTTAGTTCAGGAGCTTCTTCGGACTCCTGTCAAGTTTTACAAAATGATACAACTTATTTAACAACTGATGCTTTTAGCACACTTGGACATACTACAATTCATCTTGAGTTTGACCACATTTGTAAGATTGAGTTTTTTGATGCTGCAGAAATTGAAGTTTCAAATAATAATGGTGCAAGCTGGACAAAGTTGATAGGATCACAATACAATGGACCTGGTCATTTTTCACCAATAGGAAATAAATTCGCATCAGTATCTTATATAATATGGACTCCTGCATATGATACAATTATACCAACTAATTCATGGTGGAAACATGAAACTTTTACTATTTCATCACTAGTAAGCAATAGTGCCCAAGTAAAAGTAAGGTTTGCATTATGTGATTTGAATAATACAGGCAATGCTGGGAACTACGGCTGGTTGATAGATGATATTAAAGTAAGCAATCCAACTGCAACAACAACAACAGATGCCGGTGTTCTAAGTATTATTAATCCACTTGATTCTACTATTGCTGGAAGTAATATTAATGTACAAATTACTATTCAAAACTTTGGAACTGATACTTTATATTCAATTCCTGTTAGTTATCAGCTAAATACTCAAACACAAATTAGCGAAATCTGGACAGGTACTTTACTTCCTGATTCATCAACAAATTATACATTTACAACATCTTACAATGCTTTAGATTCAGCATATACATTATGTTCCTGGACAAGTTTAACAAATGACATATATTCTGTAAACGATTCAAGCTGTAAAAATGTGGGAGTAATACCTGCACCGATTGATGTTGGAATTATTTCTTTTATTATTCAATGTAGCACTCCTAATTTTGGCCCTGTTACAGTGAAAGCAACAATCAAAAACTTTGGTGCAAATACAATATCAAGTATTCCTGTTGAATATAAATATGGAATCAATTCCATAAAAGAAACTTGGACAGGTATTTTATTACCAGATTCAACTAAAGACTATACTTTTAATACAATTTATATGTGCCCTCTTGGCCCTTATAATTTATGTGTACTTACTAATTTGATAGATGATATAGATTCTACAAATAACAAATATTGTAAAGATATAAGTGGTATTAATGAAAATGGTATTGATAATTTTAAACTATTACAAAATATTCCTAATCCAACTAAAGGAATTACAAATATCGTTTACATTATTCCTAATTCCGGCAAAATAAAATTTGAGCTTATTAATTTACTTGGTAAAATAGTATATTCTCAGGAAAATAAAGCTAATTCCGGGAAAAATCAAATTGAATTAAATGTAAGAAATCTTCCTTCAGGTATGTATTATTATTCTTTAAAATATAAAGGGAAAACTCTTTCTAAAAAAATGATAATAAATTAATGATAAAATAATCCCTTAATTATATTGATAAACCGAAGAATATTTCTTCGGTTTTTTTTAAGAAAAATATTTAGTATATTTGCGATTACCTAATTTTATCATTAATAAAATTTATAAAAATAAATAATTTAATGCCATGAAAAAAATTACATTTATTGCTTTATCTGTTTTTATTTCTTCTTTATTAACAGCACAAACAGTTACCTTCCACGAGAACTTCGAATTACCTTCACAAGCCGATAGTGTAACATCATCTTCATCAGGAACAGCTTCATGGGGAATAAGTACAAAATTGTATAATAGTGGACTAAGGTCTGATTCCTGTGTAATAACTTTCGGTGATACAAGCTATTTAACAACAAATGCATTTAGTACAATAGGAAACACTTATGTATTACTTGAATTTTCTCAAATATGTAAGATTGAGTTTTTTGATGGTGCCGAAATTGAAGTTTCAAATGATAATGGCTCAAGCTGGACGAAATTGACAGGTACTCTTTACAATGGAATTGGTCAATTTGGAAATCAAGGACATAAGTTTGCAGCAACATCTTATACTAATTGGCTACCGGCAAATAATAATGCAATCCCAACAAATTCATGGTGGAAAACCGAAACATTTAATATTTCAACATTAGTTAGCAATAGTGCACAAGTTAAAGTAAGATTTGTTTTAAAAGACATGAATAATTCAGGGAGTACAGGTAACTACGGCTGGTTGTTAGATGACATAAAAGTTACTATGGCAACTTCTGAGTTAATCCCTCCTATCATTAGTTTATCTGCTCCAATTCTTAACGATTCTGTATATAATTTGGGTCCTTTTGATGTTTATGCTAATATCACTGACGCATCGGGTATTGATACGGCTATGTTAATTTATACAAGAAACAATGGAACTGCTGATACTATTGGAATGATAAACACAGTAGGTAATACATTTTTTGGTAGAATTGACACTATACCTGCTTTTAATTTTTTTGATACTGTCTGTTACTACATTTATGCAACAGATGCATCTCCTGCCTTAAATTCAGCTTTTGAACCTACAACAGGATGCCATCAGTTTGTAATTTACGCCTCCTCCCCACCTCCTAATTGCGGAACTCCAATTACAAGTTATCCTTATTTACAAGATTTTGAATCTGCAACAGCAGGAAGTGGCTCACCATCAAACCCTGGTGTTTTGCCTACCGGATGGACACGGAATCCATCTACAGGCTCTACATACATGATGTTAGTTAAAACTGGCACCACATCTTCAAGCAGTACAGGACCTAATGGAGACCATACGACAGGATCAGGAAAATATGTTTATGGTGAGGTTTCATACGGCTCAACTGGAAATACTGCTGAATTACATTCACCTTGCTTGGATATCACTGTTTTAAGTACACCAAAATTAGAGTTTTATTATCATATGTATGGTTCTGTGATTGGAACACTTTCAGTTGATATTTGGTATGGTGGACAATGGATAAATAATATCTGGTCGAAATCAGGTCAACAACATACAAGCATGACTGATCCTTGGGCAAAAGCAGAAATTAGTCTCGCACCATATAGAAGTGTTACAAAGATTCGTTTTAGAAGTACGAGTCTGGGATGCTGTGCTGGAGATATCTGTATTGATGATGTTAAAATTTACGAACCACCTGCTAATGATGCAGGAATTTCTGCTGTTACAGAACCAATTTCACCAGCTTTGGTGGGCAACCAGAATGTTAAAGTTACAGTTCAGAATTATGGCTCTGCAAGTCTTACACAAGTAAATATTGCTTGGATGGTAGATGGTATGCCACAAACCACAATTAACTGGACAGGAAATATTCCTCCGGGAATGCCATCGTCTCCAATAACTATTGGTCAACATATTTTTACTGCTGGAACTTCTGTAATCAAAGCATGGACATCAAGTCCGAATGCTGCTGTTGATGCCGACAATACAAATGATACAATTCAGGAAACCATAGTTGTTTGTGCTTCAATATTGAATGGAACATATACTATTGGAGGAGCAACTGCTGATTTTAACACATTTGCTGATGCATTAAATGCTTTATCTGTTTGCGGATTGAGTGGACCTGTTATTTTTAATGTAAACTCAGGCACATATAATGAGCAATTAAACATACAACAAATTCCCGGAGTAACTGAAACAAATTCAGTTACTTTTCAATCCTTGTCAGGAAATCCCGATGATGTCACATTAACTTATGCTATTACATCATCTTCTGCAAATTATGTTTTGTATCTTAATGGTGTTGACCATTTACGGTTTAAAAATATGACAATAAAATCTACTGGAACATCTTACGGAAGAGTTATATATATTTATAATAACGCTAAAGATAATCGTTTTATTGGGAACAAAATAATTGGTGTTTCTACTACCGGCATATCTACTAATTTTTCATTAATATATTCAACAAGCGGTACAAATTCCAATGATTCAGGAAATGTTTTTCGCTTAAATACTTTTCTTAATGGAACCTATGGCTTTTATTATTACGGTCCCAGTTCGTCATCACTTGAACAAGGTACAGTAATTGACAGCAACCAGTTTATTAATCAATATTATCGTACAATTTATTTATATTATCAAAATGCTCCATGGATTTCATCGAACAATATTACTTCTAATACATCAGCCGTACACGGAACATCATCAACTTATCATTATGGAATGTATTTGGGTTATTGTAATAATGCACTCAGGGTTTTAAAAAACAAAATATCTACTCCCGGAGGCACTTATGGAATATATATGTATTATTGTAATGGTAATGCTGGTGATGAAGGATTGATTGCAAATAATTTCATTGCTGAAATTGGCGGGTTTACATTCGTTTACGGAATTTATTCATATAACTGCAATTACCAAAACATTTACTTTAATAATATACGAATAACATCACCTACCGGCAATGCAGGACATGCATTTTTTCTATCAGGTGGTTCAAACATAAAACTTGCAAATAATAATTTAGTAAACACCGGTGGAGCTTTTTCGTTGAGAATTAACACTCCTTCTGCACTAACATATTCTAATTACAATAATCTTTATGGTGGTTTGTCAAGCTCTCAAAATTTTGCTTATTGGAATGGTACTATCACAAATTTCGGTATGTGGCAGGCTGCAACTTATCTTGATTCAAACTCTGTTTCAATGAACCCTCAATTTGTTTCAAATTCCGATTTACATGTTTTATCTGCTT
>Ga0307991_1000488_pt1 | contig 28587 bp, 16 predicted proteins | sample EllFjometagen131_FD_203146 | JGI IMG/M metagenome (GOLD analysis project Ga0307991, IMG submission 203146) | Marine microbial communities from Ellis Fjord, Antarctic Ocean - #131 | ecosystem: Environmental > Aquatic > Marine > Unclassified | place: Southern Ocean | collected 2014-10-08 | reverse complement strand
ACATGTGGATGTGCCCGAACTTTTGAATATATTAAATTTTGCAGAATCAGAGATTGAGGTTTTAATGCCTGCAAGTACTTCAGCCTGCGAAAGCCAGTACCCGGGTTTTGCCGAAGAATTTCAGCTGTCAGTGATTCATGTCAGTGATTCAAAAACATTTGTTTCTCCGAAAAATCGAAGTATTGAGATCCTGCTGTGTACCCGGGGAAACGCGGTCCTGTCGTACGATTCAGGTACACCGAACGCCATTAATTTTAAAAAAGGTGATTCAATTTTGATCCCGGCAGCCGTTGATTCTTATCGGGTTTACGGCAATGCTGACGTATTTAAAGCAGGCGTCCCTATTTGATTTTGAATTACCATACAAAGCCTTTTCCTGAACATGAACTTAAAAGTTAATGAAATTTTTTACAGTATACAGGGCGAATCCCTGTATGCCGGTCTCCCCTGCATATTTATCCGGCTAACCGGCTGCAATCTGCGCTGTTCCTATTGTGATACGCAATATGCATATGAAGAAGGCAGTGTCGTTACCATCCGGGAAATCATTGACACCCTCTCTCAATACGCCTGTAAACTTGTTGAAATCACCGGTGGGGAACCTTTGTGCCAGAGGGCCACGCCTATGTTAATCACAAAATTAATTGAAAAAGGGTATATCGTTCTTTTGGAAACAAACGGCAGCAAAGATATAAGGCTTGCTGATCCGCAATGTATCAAAATCGTAGATATCAAATGTCCGGCCAGCGGTGAATCTGAAAACAATGATCTGAAAAATTTAAACCGTTTAACCGAAAATGACCAGCTCAAATTTGTCATTACAGACAGAAATGATTATGAATATGCCAAAAACATCATTTGTTCCACCTGGAATAATCCGTTTCAGGTTCCAATCCTGTTTTCAGCGGTTCATCCGGCGCTGGATTATGCATTGCTTGCAAAATGGATACTTAATGACAACCTGAATGTAAGACTGCAGGTTCAACTTCACAAAATTCTCTGGCCGAATGAAGATAAAGGCAGATAAGATCAATGAATATAACGAATAAAAATGCAATTGTTTTATCCAGCGGCGGCCTTGATTCCACCACCGCGCTTGCCATTGCGAAATCTGAAAATTATCAATGTTTTACGCTAAGTTTTTTTTACGGACAACGCCATCATCAGGAATTACAAGCCGCAGCAAAAATATCAAAAATATTTGGTGTGGCAAAACATTACGTGGCCAATGTTGATCTTTCACCAATCGGCGGTTCTGCGTTAACCGACGATATTGATGTTCCCAAAAACAGAAGCGAAGAAGAAATCAGCACCGGCATCCCGGTAACCTATGTTCCGGCCAGAAATACGATTTTCCTTTCTTACGCCCTGGCCTGGGCAGAAGTTCTTGAAGCAACGGATATATTTATCGGCGTCAATGCAATAGATTACAGCGGCTATCCGGACTGCCGCCCTGAGTACATCGCCGCTTTTGAAAAAATGGCCAACCTGGCGCTCAAATCCACTGTCGAAAACCGTAGCGCCATTCACATTCGAACACCGTTGCTGCACATGAGCAAGGCGGAAATCATCAGAACCGGGATAAAACTTAATGTTGATTATTCCCTGACCCACAGCTGCTATGATCCGGATAAATATGGGAAGGCATGCGGCAGCTGCGACAGCTGCCTTCTGAGAAAAAAAGGGTTTTTAGAGGCCGGGGTTGCCGATCCGACATTGTACACCATTCTATAACCGTTTAACAGCCTGTCACAAAAAATAAAAAAATGAAAATAGCCTTTCTCCATTATCATCTCAAACCCGGCGGGGTGACGACGGTCATTAAACAGCAGATACAGGCTGTTCAAAATGATTGTGAGATTTTGATGATAACCGGTGAAAAGCCTGAAAATGATGTTGCTTTTAAAACCATCGTGATTCCGGAAGTCGGTTATGATCAGCGCGGCGCCAATCAACCACCACCTGAAGAAACTGCGCAAAAAATTATCAATGAAATCGCTGATTACTGGCCTTCCGGATGCGATATCCTGCACGTTCATAATCCTTTGCTTGCCAAGAACAGTCAATTTTTAAAAATCCTGTCCGCGCTTAAGGATAAAAATATCCGTCTGTTTCTGCAGGTTCATGATTTTTCCGAAGACGGCCGACCCTGGATTTATTATAAAGATTCTCCTTATCCGTCAGACTGTCATTACAGCGTCATTAATTCCCGTGATTATAATATTCTCTTAAACTCCGGACTGAAGAAAACCGGGTTGCATCTTTTGCTGAACATGGTCACCTCGTTTAATTTGTCCCCAAAGAGAAACCGTGCCAAAAATTTTGTTTTATATCCAGTTCGCGCCATACGAAGAAAAAATATCGGTGAAGCCATTTTTCTCTCATTATTTTTTCCCAAGGATTTAACCCTGGCAATCACCCTGCCCCCCAACAGCCCCCGGGACTGGCATTATTATAATCCCTGGAAAGAGTTTGGCGCAGAAAAAAATTTAAATGTTATTTTTGAAGCATCTGAAAACCATGCTTTCACAGATCTGGTACAATCCGCCAAGAGTATTGTCACCACCAGCATTTCAGAAGGATTCGGGTTCTCATATCTTGAGCCATGGACTGCCGGACAGATGCTTTTCGGCAGACGGATTGCAGATATCTGCAAAGATTTTACTGATAAAAAAATGATGCTGGATCATTTGTATGATAAAATTTTAATCCCCCTTACTCATATTAACACCACCGAATTTTATCAAAAATGGAAATCCTGTATTCTGAAAAGTGCCGCTCAATTTAAAATGTCAATTTCAGACACCACCATTACCCAGGCGTATGAACGCATGACATCAAATAAAAATATTGATTTTGGCATTCTGGATGAATCGTTTCAAAGACAGACGATCTCAAATATTTTAACAAATAAGAAATTTAAAAATCAGATTATAGAACTGAATCCATTTTTATACGAAATCCGTCGTCAGCCGGACAATCCTGAAATCATCCAGCATAACCGCACAATTATAGAAACAGAATTTTCTCAATTCGTTTATCAAAAACAACTGTTGAGCACATATCACCATGTCATCCATCAAACGGTGAGCCATCAAATCGATAAGCAGATCCTGGCACAAAAATTTTTAAATCTGGAAAATTTCAGTCTGCTGAAATGGGGGGATGATGATGTTTAAAGACCTGATGCAACCATATATCACACCCCTTCAGCCGCGTTTACCATCCGTTCAACCTGAAACCAACTTAAAGTCACCTGTCCGGGCGGTCATTTTTGATATATACGGCACGCTGTTTATTAGCGCTTCCGGAGACATCAGCATGGCTCAAAAGGACTCACTTCCAGCGGCAAATCTTGATGCGCTTTTGAAAAAATATGAAATTTCTCTAAGTCTTTCACAAATAAAAAAATTGCTCGTTCAAACCATTGAATCCGATCATACCGCCCACAAAAATAATGGTATCGATTTTCCGGAAGTCAACATTGATCGGATCTGGATGCAGGTGCTTGAATTCAAAAATCTGGAAATCGCCCGACAGTTTGCCATAGAATATGAAATGACCGTCAATCCGGTCTATCCCATGCCGCACCTGCTTGAAACCATGCAACGCCTGAAAGAAAGGAACATCTCTTTAGGAATTATTTCAAACGCCCAGTTTTTCACACCGCATTTATTTGATTTATTTTGCGGCAATTTTCCTGACAAACTCGGTTTTGATCCGGATTTAATTTTCTATTCCTATGAGTATGGGTATGCCAAACCGTCCTTTTTTTTGTTTGATCAGGCGGCTTCTGAACTAAACCGTAAAGCATATAAACCCGGTGATGTTCTCTATGTTGGAAATGATATGTTAAATGACATTTACCCGGCACACACCATCGGATTTCAGACCTGCCTTTTTGCTGGAGACACGCGATCCTTGAGACTGCGGGAAAAAGATCCGAAATGTGTCGCCTTAAAGCCAGATGCCATAATTATTGAGTTGAATCAGTTGACGGATATGATAGGTTCAACCTGATTTTCCCCTTTTTAATAAAGTAATAAAAACCTGTTATAAAATATAAACGCACAATTAGATATAATATTGGAGTAACCATGATCATCGAAAAAGGAAAAACCATTTCATTTGAATACACCCTGACACTGGAAGACAAAGAAGTCATCGACACCAATGTGGGTACAGAACCCCTGACATTCACCCATGGTTCCAGCCAGATTATTTCGGGTCTTGAAGATCAGATGGTCGGGATGAAAGCCGGAGACACCAAAACAGTCACGGTAAAGCCGGAAGACGGATATGGGCCGGTATTAAAAGAAGCCATTATTGAATTAAAAACCGAACAGATTCCGGAAACTTCGAGGAAAATCGGGGCCATGCTTCAAACCAAATCTCCGGACGACCAGATTATACGGGGAAAAATCTCGGCAATCGATGATGAAAAAGCAATCATTGATCTAAATCATCCGCTGGCCGGAAAAACACTTTTTTTTGATGTAAAAATAATTGACATTAATTAGGAAGGCGCCATCGACATATGCTGAAAAACACATTCTGTCACCTGAACAACATTGGTCCAAAACGGGAACTATCATTTTGGGAAAACAATATTTTTTCATGGGATGACCTTTTAGCAAGGATCGAATCGGGCAACAAACAATCCATCAAACTGCCGATCCACGTAAAAGACGAACTGAAAGACTCTATCCGGCAATATACCGACGGCAATGCGAAATATTTTGCCAACCGATTAAGTTCAAAAGAAGTATGGCGCCTGTTTACTGATTTTCGCAAAAGTGCCGCGTATGTGGATATTGAAACAACCGGTTTATATGATCCGGATATTACCACGATTGCCCTGTATGACGGCAACACTATTAAACACTATGTTAACGGGCAAAATCTTGCGCAGTTTAAGAACGATATTTCAAAATATAAACTGCTTGTAACCTACAATGGCAAAACTTTTGATATACCCATTATCGAAAATTATTTTGGGATCAAACTGGGTCAGGCGCATATTGATTTACGTTATGTATTAAAAAGCCTGGGATATTCTGGCGGTCTGAAAAGCTGTGAAAAACAGATGGGAATATCCCGCGGCGACTTAGATGGGGTGGATGGCTATTTTGCTGTTTTATTGTGGAACGATTATTGTCAAAACAAAAACATTAAGGCACTGGAAACCCTTTTGTCATATAATATTGAAGATGTGGTAAACCTTGAAAAAATTATAGTGATGGCGTTTAATCAAAAGATTGAACGTCTCCATCACATTCATATTGATGCACTGTCAGATCCGGTGCCGCCGAAAATCCCGTTTACACCGGATCAGGCAACCATCGACCAGATAAAATATTCAAACCCGCCGGGTAGTTTTTATTAAATTGTTCTATTATCCAGGAGATTTCTGATGACATTCAAACGAATCATTCCTGCAGTTTGTGTGCTGGTTGTTGTATTTTCCCTGATCGGTTTTAATAAACTTGAAACCGCAATGATGGTCGGTGCCGGGAGCAAAGCCAAATTTTTATGTTCCAATGTGTTTATATCCAACCGGACGCCAGAGTCTGTTCTTGAAAACGAAGCCTGCAATGCCACCCGAAATATCGGTTTTTTAGGTTTTCTGGGTGATGCGTTAACTATGTGCGATGTCAACCCAAATGATAAAAGCGCCGCGTGCAGGCTGTTATGGGTCAAACGAAAAACCGTATATCAGGAACAATATGGCGCCACCCTTTTATACGGAACCACAAACGCTCAGATTAAAAATTCGGAAGAAACTATCAAACACAGGGAGTTTCCGTCTTTCGCCCCCGTGTCATCTACGCAGGAATCAATACCGTGTCCGAGCGGCGATTTAGTCAATACAGACGCAGTATCTGATGATTGTTTAAATAAACTCTCTCGACTACTGGATAAGGCGTTTGTAGAAACAGATGGGAAAAACCCAAAACGGACTCATGGGATTGTTATCGTTTATAACGGCCAGCTGATTGCCGAACAATATGCAACAGACATGGGGTATACTATGAACACGCCCCATTACGGATGGTCTATGACCAAAAGCGTTACCGCTGTAATGATCGGCATCCTTGTTAAACAAGGGAAACTGGACATTAATGCACCGGCCCCTATTTTACAATGGCGAGATTTAAATGATCCAAACGACATCAGGCATTCCATCACCACTGACCACCTCTTGCGCATGAGCTCCGGGCTAAAATTTAATGAAGATTATAATAATCCGGTGAGTGATGTAAATCAGATGCTGTTCGGGAATCATCGTGACATGGTGGAATTTGCCACAGACAAGCCGCTACAATTCCAAATAGACACTTATTGGCAATACTCCACCGCTACCTCCACCCTGCTGGGAGCGGTTATTAAAAATACCCTGGATTCAGAAAAAGACTATCAGGCGTTTGCCCGAAAGGAACTTTTCAACAAACTCGGTATGCATACTGCCATCATAGAATCAGACCAGAGCGGCAATCTTGGCACCGGAGCATATATGTGGGCTTCTCCCCGTGACTGGGCCCGTTTCGGTTTGTTCTGCCTTCAAAACGGTTTGTGGCAGGGAGAACAAATCCTGCCGGATAACTGGATGACATATGCCACCACCCCGACGTCAACAGATCCGATGGCACACTATGGCGCACAGTTCTGGCTCAACAGCAAAAAGACCTACTACCCTTCCCTGCCCGCAGATCTGTATGAATGCCGGGGAAAAGACATCCAGCGTGTTACGATTATTCCGTCCCAAAAGCTTGTTGTGGCAAGGTTTGGCTATACCCCCAATGATGATGGCTGGGATCATGAAGGGTTTGTTCTTGAAGTTCTCCAGGCAATTAATAATTATGAAAAAATCGATTGAGCAGGAATTTTTTATTATACGATAACGATCGATTGATATAGCAAAAATTATTTTTCGGAGATGATGATGACTTCTTTTAATGCGTTTATCCGGGAAGATGATAAAAATCACCCTCCTGAACCCAAGGTGCTTGGTTTCAGCGGCAGTCCCAGAAAAGGCGGAAATTCTGATGTAATTTTACGAACCATTCTCAAAGGAGTCAGCGAAAACCAAACCATGGCCGAGTCGCTGAGATTGGCCGACTTTCAATATCAGCCATGCATCGGATGTGAACGTTGCAGAAAAGATAAAATCTGTACCGGGCTGATGGACGGCATGTCTCTTGTTTACCCGAAAATACTTGATGCCAGGGGTCTTGTTCTTGTGTCACCGACCCATAACTATAATATTACGGCATGGATGAAAGCCTTTATTGATCGTTTGTACTGTTTTTACGACTTTAACAATAATCGACCGAGAGGCTGGTCAAGCCGCCTGGCAAATCAGGGCCGGAAAGCGGTTATTGCGGCCGTATGCGAGCAGGAAGATAAAAACGATATGGGGTTTACCATAGATGCCATGCGACGACCGTTAGAAGCCCTGGGCTATGAAATAATCGGCGAATTAGCGGTTTTTGGGGTCTTTGATAGAGCCGGGGTAAAAAAACAAACCCGCACATTGATCAGGGCCTCAGCACTTGGATCAGATCTATCAAAATTTATAGGGGATTAACTGCACCCCAATCGTACTTTAGGCGGAAAAGACAAAAGGCAAATTATGATTATTTCTCACAAGTATAAGTTCATTTTTCTCAAAACAAAAAAGACTGCGGGTACCTCAATAGAAATTGCGTTGTCCAAGTATTGCGGTGCTGATGACATTATCACACCAATTTCGCCTGAAGACGAAAAAAAAAGATGTGATCTGGGGTACCTGCGGCCTCAGAATTACCTATCTCCTATTTGGGACTATGGCGTTCAGGACATGATCAAAGCGCTAATAAAGGGAAATAAAAAGAAAAGGTTCCATAATCACATTTCCGCCAAGAAGGTTAAGGCACGCATAGGTGAGCAGGTGTGGGATAGCTATTACAAGTTTTGTTTTGAGAGGAATCCGTGGGATCGCATTATCTCTCTATACTACTTTAATTATAGATCAGAACCACGTCCTACGATTTCAGAGTTTGTCGGGTCAACAATTCCTTTGAGTCTCAAGCGTGGAGGTTTTGAGATTTACACAATAGATGGACAGATTGCAGTTGACAAAATATGCCGCTTTGAGAATCTCTCAGAAGAATTAGAAGTTATTCGAAAACAACTCGGTATTCCTGAAAAGCTGGATTTGCCGAGAGCAAAATCAACGTTCAGAAAAGACAAGAGGAGCTATCGTGACATTCTTGGTGAGGCGGAAAAGGAGAAGATTGAAGAACTATTCCGTGACGAAATAAATCTTTTTGGCTACAAATTATAGCGTTCACATAAAGTTCGGGGATCAAGTCCGCCCTTGACTTATTAAAATCTTTTCAGCGAAACTCAAAAAAGCAGTGAAACGCAATCTATGATTTTCGGTAATCTTCGTCTCAACAAGAACATCCGTACAAATTTTACAACACCCTTGATAACCAATCTTCTATGTAACTTCATTTAACAATTATATAGCAATAACCATTATTAACAAGGTGTTAACTCAATTTTTAACCGTTTTTTCAAAAGTTATTTATAGGCTCGGTCCCGGACGGCGGCCGGGGGGAACACTTCCAAATAACTCGTCCATAATTTTTTGAAATGATTGACAAGTTATTTTCTCATACAGTGGTGATTCGTCACCATGAAGAGCTTTTTATGAATTTCGCCTGATTTAAAGCCCCAAGATTATTGCAATTGAAACCATGTTAATGATATATAAATTATTTTCTGATAAAGTATCGAACGATATCTTTTTGCGAAGCCATCACAAACTGGTGATTAATTGGCTATGCCCTTGTCATTAAAAAATTTCCGCATTTTCAGATGGCTATTCCGGCTGTTTAAGTATTCTTCTATATTATTACTTATCGTCATCGTGCTGGTATCTCTGGTCCTTGTCCTCCTGCCCACCGCAGTTTCCACAGACTGGAGCCACCGTTTTATACAGGATAATATTTCCAATGCTCTGGATCGACCGGTTGATGTCGAAAAACTGGAGTGGTCCTGGTCAGACGGAATTATTATAAACAAGCTGGAAATACCGGATTCACCGGATTTTTCAAAGAATTTTCTGGTATCCCTTGAACATGTCGCGCTGAAAATCAATGTTAAACAGCTGCTGCATCGGAAAATAAGCCTCGAATTTCTGCTTTCCGATCTGAATGCCAATATCATTAAGAACAGCAGCGGCAAATTAAACATTGAAACGCTTGGGAAAAAGGACCTTGCAAAGGAAAAACCCCCTGCTCCGCCGGAAACAGAAGGACAAGGAGAAGAAGAAAAAGATGACAAAAATAATAAAAAACCGTTTGCCCTGCCAATAGATGTCTCTGCCAAGATCCGGTTAAACGGAATCAATCTCCTCTATGATGACCGGGAACAAATAAAAAAATACAAAGTCAAAGATCTTGAAGTTACCCTGGACGCGCCGTCTGTAAAAACTGCGCCAATAAATTTGACAGTGGGTACGAATATTCTGGTCAATGATCAGGCCATTCCCCGATCCACCATAAACGCATCAATTATAAACCTGTTTAACTCAGATGGTATTTTAAATATCAATGGTTTAATTGCCAATCTGGATGCCAAACTTCCCGGCGTTATCTTAGATATTGCCGCAGACATGCCAATATCTAAGATAAAAAGCAAAATCCAAATTAATCTGGCATCGGTGATGGAAGTGGCTGTTCCCCTGATTCCTGATTTTCCATCTCCCACAGAGATTAAAGGAACAATTGAATTATCGGCTGTGACCGGCACCCGCCCGGATGATCCGCTGGCATTTGATGCAACACTTTCCGGTTCTGATCTTGTAGTTTCCGGAAAGATCATCAATGGAAAATCCATCGGCCCGGGGAATTTTAATGTTCATTTAAACGGCAGCATGGATTTACAAGCAGAGAAACTGGATCTTAAAACCGGTGAGATTTACATACTTGAAAACAGCTTTATCAATGTGTCCGGCCGGGTTGAACAGATCAAACAGGATAACAAAGAAATCCATCTGGCGGTTTCTCCCCTGTATCTGGATATCAATGAAATAATCGCTTTTGCGCGCCCGTTTATCCCGACAACAATTGAAACAGACCATCAGGGACAACAAGCGGCAATATCACTTAAGGAACTAACGTTTGACGGATTCATGCCTTGCGGCCTGTCTGATGTTGTCATTGACGAGTTTAAAATAAACTTACCCCACGTCGGTTTAATAGATGAAGCTGACGAAAAATCTGTACTCCAGGAAGCCGTTCTTCAAGTATCCGGGACCCGTGTAAATCTTAAAAAACTGACTGCAACACTCGTTGACCTGTTCCCTGAATCCGCAGCCTTAAAGTTATCTATAGCAATTGACAAATTGTTAAACGGCAATGCACCCAATGAAATCAATATTTCTGATATTCGCCTGGACCAATTATACGCAAAAGCAATAAATATTCAAAAAACAGATGAATCCAAATTCGGCATGACCGCTGAATTAACACTGGACAACAAGCTGAAAATCGGAAGGATTCACCTTCCGGACATGCTTCAGATTAACGACCTTGAACAGTCCATAAAGGTTAACGCATCCCTGCGTCCGGATGAAACAATTGCAGGATCACTGGATCACCTGGATGTTACTGCTCAAAAAGTTTCCATTGTCAAAGAAGATATCGGACCCATCAATTTAGACACCGGCATCAACATGCACCTCGCGTTTAATGAACTGGTTTTAAAAAATCTGGACCCAATAAATGCAGATATCAAAAATTTTCTTGTCCGCATGAGCGCCGCTGATGCTGTTTCTTTAACAATCGATGCCAGTGCGGTTGATCTGGCAAACACATCCTTTATTGCGGATATAAAAGTTAATGCAGACCTTGAGGTATTGATAAATAAATTGCCGGAAAAATTACTTTCCGGTATTAACGGTGAAGGAAATTTAAATATCTCCATAGATGCTGCCGGCCGACGGCCGGATGCTGAGGAAATCGACGCGCTCAAGAAAAAACAGTTTTCTGATAATCTTGAATTTATCGACCACCTTAATTTCGGCATCAATATAGAAAACGGTTCTGTTGAAATTTCCAAACAAGATCAAAGCCTGATAGCCATAAAATCGATCACAGCCAGCCCCCTGTTTTCATATAAACTGTCAGGCAAAGCCGGTAAAGGCGATATCATCAGTTCGATGACCGCCGCTTCATTAAATGGTCTGCCCGGCATCAATCCGGACACCCCGCTATCCGCACAATTCTCTTTATCTGCCAGCCATGATTATGCAAAAACCATAAATCTGGATCAGTCCTTAACCGTTTCCCAGGCAGGCATTGAAGGATCTTTGAATATAATGGAAGAATCCATCAATATCACCGTTGACGGTCTGGATCGGATAATAACCCGCTCGCCAATGCCCAAACTGGGCTCATGGCTTTCAAAAGCAGGGGCGGATATCAGCGTTAACATTAATATTCCGGATTGCACAGCCATCAGCGCACTTGGACTGCCCGCCCTTTCTGAAACAGCCCTTTCCGGACAGATTTCCGCAGGGGTCACGTTTGCCCTGATACCGGATCAGTCAATAGATAGCGGTCTTGCTCTGACAGTTAATGATATGAATTTGAACATTTTGCAAAAAATGTCTATTGAAAAAGCAAATGCCAATATTGATTTTTCAAAATCATACCGGATTCAATCAACTGACAAAGCACTGGCATTTTCAAACAGTGCCGGCCTTTCCGCGAATGTGATTGATTCTGCCTGGCAATCTTCTTTGTTTACCCAAAATTCGGAAATTTACCGGCATATCCGGCAACTTTACGAACGCATGAATCCGAAACCGGCCTTTTCGTTTCAAAAAGCAGATGTTCTTGCCGCTCCGTTTCCATTAATCATCGATGAATCCATGGTGATGCTGAATCTGGATAATGGCCTGCCGAATCTGGATTATTTCCAGTTCAATCTTTTGGGAGGCACCATTAACGGATCCATTGCCCTTCTTAAAAAACAGGTACAGGACCCAATTCATAAAAACAAAACGTTTAATGTAAACACGGCCCTGACATTTTCCGGAATCAATTTCGCACAGTTTTTTCCCGGGGCATTTTCTAAAGACGATTACTCAAAAGCAAACATTAGCGGATCGCTTTACGCGGCGTTTCCTGTTACAGACCAGCTTCAGACCATACTTGAAAACGCAACCATTACGGTGGCGTTCACCCAAATCGGTTCTATGGCACTTGAACGACTGTTATATTCCATAGATCCTTATGAGAGCAATGAGGCGATTGTTTCCCAGCGCCGATTGTTAAAAAACGGGTCCCCTAAAAAGATCCGCTTAGATATTAAAGACGGATTTTTATCTTTGCGTGGCAACGTTTCCATTAAAGGCATTGAATTTTCATTGCCGGCCATCCGGCGATTAAACATCGCCCAGGTTCCGGGGTTGGAACGCTTTGAAGAAAAACTTTCCGGTTTGGCACCGGTGATTTCGATTTTACAGAAAGTTTCCGCAGAACATATTGTGATTAATAAACAGACGAAAGCGATTACTTTTGAATAAATTTGACGGCAAAAAAAAGGATCATTCAATGAAAAAAAAATTCAACCGTATACTCATATTAACGATCCTGTTAATTATCCTGGCAGGCCTTTTCGGCTGCACCCTGGCTGATGTAAAAGTAGAAATGCTCAGTGAGCGGACCGCTCTGGAAAATCAGGTACTGGGTTCCTATAATTCACTTGACGCGCAGATGCTTTTGGCCGCTTCGGTCCGGGGAGTGGATACCAGCGGCAAAATCGCCCGTCCGCCGGAACACAGCCGGGAATACAAGGATACCATCAGCGCCATGCAGACTATTGATTTTCATGCCGATGACCTGGATTCATTTAAACAGCTTGGCTGGGCCGGCGAAAACAATCAGGGACTGATCGAACCATTTAAAATCGACCGCGCAGATATCCCGGAAAAATTGAAAAGTTTTGCCGAGAGATATTCTGCCAAAGAGTTTGAATTTGTGATTACAAAAATAAACGAATCCCGTGAAAAAATCATGATGCGGGTGATTTATATGAATGAAGACTTGAGTGAAGCCGACTTGCCGGAAGTAAAAAAAATATTTGGCAAAATCAACACGGAAAAAGCCGTTCCCGGAGATAAAATCCAGGATGCAGACGGAAACTGGCTGAGAAAAATAAAAAAGGACACGCCATGAAACCAATCCGATTTTTAATACGGTCACACCGATGGATGGTTTTTATTCCATATTTTCTGGTTTTTTTTCTTTTTGTGCATAGCCACTGGTGGCTGTCAGATGCTCTGGCAGAAACAGAAAATACAGCTGAAAAATTGTTTAATCTCCCGACCCAGGTCACTTCCCGCGTGGAACCGGTTCTTGATATGGCCGTTTCCGCTGATGGCCGGCATATCGTCTATATCAGCGGAGACGAAAAACCGACGACGCTCTGGCTGGCATCGGCAGATCCGGATGTGGTCATTTTGCCGGAAAAACTGGCCGGCGGCGCATCGGTTAAATCATCCCCGACAATTTCAACAGACGGCCGATATGTGGCGTATGTGGATACCGGCTACGATGTAAAAGGCGATATCTACATCATCGACCGAAAAGATGACGAATCAAATCCAATTCGCCTGACTGACAGAAAAACCGAAGACGGCGGCCCCTGTTTTTCTGCTGACAGCCGGTTTATTTATTTTCATCAGGCCATTGGCAACCGTCCCCGACATCTTTCTGTTCTTGATCTTAAAAAAGGTGCCAAGCGACCCGTATCTCTGAATACCGGTGGAGATGCCATGTTCTGCGCGTTGTCTCCTGACAATCGCAAACTGGCATTTGTATCTGCCAGAAATGACGCATCCGGCGACATCTTTATTATGAATACGGACGACAACACCGTTCGTCAGATCACCGGCGGCCCGGCTATTGACATGTTTCCCCAGTGGACGATAGACAGCCGCACGCTTTATTTTTCAAGGATCGGATCAGATACGAATCATGACAATAAACTGAGTCCGGAAGATCACCCGGTAATCTGTAGAATTCAAACAGATAACCCGAAGAATATCCCTTACCCGGTGACCCCTTTAAATCAGGTATCGTTTAAACCGTTTGCTGCCGGCGGTTGGATTTATTTTCTTTCCAGTGAAGGGGGCGTCAGCAACTGCTGGGCAATTCCGGACGAAGGATATATCCGTACCGCTGATTCTTCTGCTGATCAGTTTTTAAAAGCTGAAAAAATTGCTGCCCGGGTTCCGTACAATCCCTATAAAACCCTTCTGGCATATATCCGTGTCATTGAAAATTTTAGTGATGATACGGATGTCTGTGCAAAAGCCGGTTATGAAGCTGCCGGCATATTTCAGGAGCTGAACCTGACAATATCCGCGATGGGCGCCTACCAGTATGTCCGCAACGCTTACAGTGATATTCTTCCGGAGTCCGTACTCGCGCAAATCCGGCAAATCCGCATCGAATTTCAAATTGCTGCGGAATCCGTTACCCGCGCATCTGAAAAACAAAACAGTCTTAAAAAAAGCCTGACCCGCCTGGACCGGATTATTGATCAGTATCCCGGGACAATTGCGGCAGAAGCCCGGATAGAAAGTGTTAATGTCGTGTTAAAATCAGATCCCGGCCTGGCTGAAATGTCAAAAGCACTTGACCGTCTTGAGAAAGTCCTTTCAGACGATGCGGCGAATAATTCCCAAAAAGCCCAGGCATTATTTGTCAAAGCACAAATTTACGCCAAAACCGCTGCCAACAGTCAGGTGATTGATACCTTAAAAAAGATCATTATCAATTATCGCGACCAGCGCAAATGGGTGGATAAAGCCGTAGAAGGCATTGTCGGGCATATCCTGACAAATTTTGCCAATACAGACCGCGATGAAAAAATCCAGAAACTGAACCTTACGGCCATTGAAAATCAGGCCACTGCTCCTCCCCTTGCCATGGGCGCGTTAAACCGCATCGGTGACCTGTATTATGAAACCAATGAACTTTTACAGGCAAAGGCGGCGTATGAGAATGTCCTGGATTCATATGCCGGTCTGACGACCCAGACGGCTGCTGCCCGGCTTTCTTTAGCGGAAATTTTATTCAATGAGGAGCAATTCCGAGCAGCCATAGATCTTTATGAAAAAGAAATCAGCCTCCGGGATTTTACGGACCGGATTTATCAGCTGGCCCGTCAGGGGTATATCCGGAAAAACGTTTCGGCCGGTGAATTTTTATTCCGCCTGGGCGAAATTCCATCGGCACGCAGCATGTTTAAGGAACTCATTGATTATGATGACCGAATTATTGAGGCCCACCGGGGATATATCAAGTGCGCGGCGGTCTCCGACAATATTGAAACCGTGCTGGCAATTTACCGCAAAAATCTGAAATCAGATGTCAAAGATCCTGTCTGGCTGTATTGTACCGGGTTGTGTTTAACGTATTTGAACAATGAAAATTCGGCAAAAGAAGCAAAAAAGCTGATTGAAAAATCAATCCGTTTCAACAGCAGCATTGAATATTTTCATCAGACCCTCGGATACGTGTATGAAGTTCTTGAAACCGTTTACGGTGAATCCAGGCAGTTGGAACACGCGTTAATGTCTTATCAGAAAGCTTATTTTTTAAATGATCATGTTCAAAATGCTGAAAATGCCGCCAACCTGGAATTAAACCTGGGCAATATTTATTATCTGATGGGGCAGTATGGAAAAGCGTTTGATTTCTATTCGAGCCGTTTTCAAAGTGATATTGAATTTTCTGACCCAAACACTGAAATTGTTTTCTTTAAACGATACGGTGAATGTGCGTTTCAGGACGATGATATCGAAAATACGATTAGTGCATTTTCACACGCCATTGAACTGATTGACCGCCACATTGATCCGCTGGCACCTTCCCGGTCGTTTGACAAGCTCAACCGGTATATGAAAGATAAAATAATCGATCCGGGCGTAAACATAGAAAAAACCAAAGTGTTAGCAGAAAAAACCGGACAAAAACAATCCGCTCAAAATTTGAAGGCGGCAGCACTTGCGGAAAAAACTTTTCCGCCGCCGTCTGGCAAGTGGAAATCGTATAAGGAAAAGATGCTTCTGCTCATCAAAGAACAGGAACAGGTAAACACGTCCGCATTTAAACTGGCCCAAAAATATAATACCGCGATTGAAGAAATCCCGGGACGTATCCCGGTGGTTAACGCGCGTCAGAATCTGTTTAATCTTACCCGCCAAATTCAAAAAGCCCTGGATTTCCCGGAACGCCTGGTTGAACTTAAGGCGGAAATATCAGACCGGTTAGGGTTGGCGTATCAGGAAAATGGTGACTGGGAAAAGGCGGCACACACTTTTGAACAGGTATTTTCAATCAATGAAAAAACAGGAAATGTAACCAACTTGCCCCGCAACCGGCGATCGGTGGCTTATAATACCTACCAGTTGGCCAACAGCGTTACTGGGGATCAGCGAAACCAGCTGTTGAAAAAAGCGTCTGAAGACTTTTACAAAGTGCTGTCTTTCATTGATCTTTACGGGGTGCCGGCGCCGGCGGAAAAAGAAAAGCAGGCGCTGATCAACATCTCCATTTCCACATCTCTGGATGCGGCTTCCGCCACCCAGGCAGCCAAAGGCTTTTCAGAATCACAGGAAAAACGCCTGGCCAAAACGTTTATTTCCCGGATTCAGCTGGAACTGGGGCATTTGGAAATATCCCGCCTTGAGCTGAAAAAACAGCTCAAGGATTATCCGAACCCGGAAACTGTTCAAACAAAAGACCTGTATGGCGTCTCATTGCTATATCATCGCGCCGCACTTTTAGATAATGCGGTGGGTGATTTTGAAAGCGCATTTGAAAATTTCGCTGTTTCTGCCCGTCTATGCCTGAAACTGGAAAACCCGGTAAGTGCTGCGTCAAATATTACCAACATGACATCAGTGGGACAGCAATTCTTTGCCGGGAAAAGCAACGCCCAAAAAAACAACGATGATTTATCAGCCGCCAAAATAAGAATAAACCGGCTGCAGATGCTTGATAAACAAACGGCTGACCTTCTTTCGGGTTATACGGGTATTACTGGTTTATCAATGCTGATAAAATATCATAACATCCTGGGCGTTTTTTATTTTAATGCCGCCAGACAATTTTCGTCTTATCCCCCATCTGTTGAAACCTCAGTCTTTCAAATCAACTTAGAGCAGCATGCAGTCGGCCATTTTACGCGGGGTCTTACACTTTTTGAGAAAAATACATCCCAGTTCACCCGAAGCCTATTGGAAACCGGAACGTCCCTTTATCTGAATATGGCTGCTGTTTCCCGTGATTTGGGTGACGATCAAGCATCGGTACTGCATTATGAAAGCGCGCTCAAATATTGTAAAATGGGTGTTTTTCCGGAAATGGAATGGCGGGCGCTGATCGGTCTTAACAACCGCAACGAAGCGCTGAAAGTGCTGGAAACAGTCACTGTATCCCGGGCGGGATGCGCACCCATGGAGATTATCGACAGTTTTGGAGCACTGGTATTTGAAAAACTAAAAAACAAACAAACCGATGCGGCATTGAATCTGACAGAAAAAATTTCCGAACTCGAACGGTTCAACCGGTTAGCCCCCTATGTACGGCCGCAGAACCGGCATGAAAAAGCTTTTTTTGCTAAACTATACCCGCGACTTGAACAAATCCAAAAACTTAAAAAAGAAGCAAAGACGGCTGATAAAGACCGCCAGCCATTTATCGAACAGCGACTTGAAAATGAAAAAATGCTGCTGGCTGATCAAATGGGGACGGATAATGAAAATCTTCCCGCGCTGTTTAAAAATATCAACACCAAAGAGACACAAAATCTGGCGGTTCTTCTCATGGCTCTGGCGCAGCACATAGAACAAACCGCAGACGCGCTGGCAGATATCAACCTGAAACTGGCAATTGATGAAAAGGGCACCGAAAAAAACCAAAACCGGGCAAAAGAATTGTCTGAAACCCGCCAGAAACTGATCAGTCGATATCAGACCCTTGCCGAAGATTTTTTTTACGCACGACCGGTGTCTTCTTTGCCTGACTTTATCTCCCTGATGTCTGCTGAACCGTTTGATGTTATGGATCTGGCGGAAATATTGACCGAAGATGATGCGGTGGCAAGAATCTTTCATCCCGGTCAAAAAAATTCGCCCTATGTGGTGTTTCTGATCACCAGGGATGAAACAGAGGCATTTATGGCTGATGATATACATACGATCAAACAGAAAATTGATAATACAATTGACTGGATAACACCCTATATTGCCTGTGAAAATCCGGCTGCCTTAAATTTTGATTTTATCTACCCGTATGCGCTCAGCGCAAAGCATTTGCAAAGATGCATCAACAGCAAAAAACCGTTTAAACAAAAACTCATTGCCGTGCCACCGGTCCGGTTTCCAAAACCAGTGGCACAAAAACCACTATCAGAAAAATATGACATCAAATCCTATGCCCCAGATAAAAATATGGATGAAAAGATAGATGAAGAGATGAATAAAGACGGTTTCCAGAATATTTTTTCAAACGTCAACACCATGTTTATCGCAAACGGGCCAGTGCCGGCTGCAACCGTTCCCACCGAACCGGGTGATATTGCCCGTGACTTTTTTGCGGTATATATGGATGATGACATGCGCATCCGACTGGAAACTCTGCTGGCAGGATCTTCCAACCTTTCATTGTCAATTTTGAAAAGGGAAAGTCCGGATCTACTTTATCTTACCGGGCATCTGTTTTCCATATACGGATGTCCGGCAACGATTTTTATTGATGATGCACAGGGGAAAATGCCCCTGGTATCAGAAATTCTGGCATCATATTCCGACATGTCAGGTATTGAGGCATTAAAATCCGGTTTTTCTGCTTTGATTCCTGAAACAGGAAGTGATCCAAAAAATATGAAGCTGCCGGAAATTAAACCGGAAGAGATTAAACCGGATGAGTTAAAACCAAAAGGAAATCATCCGGAAAAGATTAAACCGAACCAGCTTCTGTACCTCGGCTATCAGGGGATGACCAAAAAAGAATCCGCAAAATTCGCCAAAAAGAATTTTATTCAATATGTCAAAACCGGACGATTGGAATTTGACCGTAAAAATTATGTATCTGCCACTGTTTTGTTTGAAAATGCCATTGCCGTTGCCAATGAAATTTCCAAATACGACCAATATCTTCCGGACCTGTATAAATACGCCCGTGAAAGCGCTTACCGGTCCGGCAACAATGAAACGGCGTTAATTTTTGCCAGAGATCTTGCCGATCTTTTTGCAGACAGTAACCCCGGTTCAAAAGCCCACGCAGAGTCCCTCCTGCGCCTGGGCCTGATGTATTCCAAAAAAGATGATTTTGAAAAAGCGATTCCGGTTATCGAAAATGCTGTTCACATCATGTCCCGGTTGCCGGCAGATAAAGACCTGATCCACGCTGTCATGGATTTAGGGATTGTCCTTGAAAATGCGACAAACTATGATACCGCGTTAAGTCGGTTTAAAGACGCGGCAGATCTCAGCCGGACCCTGGACCAGTCAGAACTGTTGGGAGACCAATATTTAAACATCGGCCGGGTTTATGATCTGAGGTTAAACCAGTATGCCACAGCCATTGTAAATTATGAAAAAGCGCTGGAAATTTATTTGGCATCCGATGATTTTGAAAAAATCGCGGAATCCAGACTGAACATTGGGCGCTGTTATCGTTTGCTGGGGAATTTTTCCAAAGCCGACCATTCTTTTGAACAAAGCCTTTCGATGATCGAATCCAAAGCGCCGGATCAGCTAATGATTAAAGTCAAAATTCTCATTGAACAGGCGAACAATGCATGGTTCCAGGGAAGATATGAACAAGCGTTTAAGCGCCAGCGCCAGTGTTACAAAATTTCTAAAAATGAGCAGTTTTCACTGATGAAGGTGATCTCGCTCAACACCGAAGGGTTGATATGGTGGACCTTGGGAGATTACGAAAAAGCGCTAAAAGCCTTAAACAATGCGTTAACTGATGCGAAAAACCTGAAAATACGCCCGGATGAAATCGCTTCTACACTTAACAACATGGGACTGATTTATCGTGACAAGGGCGATTATGAAAAAGCGATGACAACGTTTGACCAGGCAATTTTAATTGATGAATCCATGGGTTCAAAATGGGGACTGGCTTATGACTTTCGGAATAAAGGGCTGACGTTTCTAAAACTCGACCAGCCCAAAAAAGCGGCAGCACTTTTTGATCGGGCATATTCAATTTCCACTGCCATTGGCAACCGGATTAACGCGGCCAAAGCAATTTTAGGGAAAGGCGATGCCCTGTTTGCCTTAAAAGATTATCCCGCGGCGCAAAGCGCTTATCAGACCGCGCTGGATCTTTCCGAATCTATGATGATAAAAGAAACGCAATGGCGGTCTTTGTTCGGCCTGGCAAAAATCCAGATCACTTTCAACAACGACCTGGATGCCGCTGAAAACCTGCTTCGTAAATCCGTGGAAGTGATCGAACAGCTCCGTTCGGATATAAAAATTAAACAGCTCAAAGAAAATTTTATTGCCAATAAACTTTCGGTTTATGAAACCCTGGTTAAACTTCTGGCAGACAAGAATTTACCGATCCAGTCTTTTGAAATGGCGGAACGCTCCCGTGCCAGAAATTTCATCGATCTTCTGGGTGGTCAGCAGATCGGGTTTGCGGATAAAGCAGATCAAATACTGTACAAAAAACAGCAGATCATTAAATCCGAAATAGAAACGACTGAATTATTACTGGGACTGGCCGGTGAAGCTTCCGGTGAATCGTCCGATAATGCCTCTGAGCGTGAAGTTTACACAGAAACCTTAACAAACCTGCAGCATGATCTTCAAAATATCATCATAGACATGCAGATGCGGAATCCGCAACTGGCATCCATGGTTTCCGTTCCTGATGTGGATACGAAAAAACTGATCCGTTTTATGGAACCCGGCACTGCTCTTTTGTCTTACTATCTTCTTGAAAAGGAAATTTTCTGCTGGATTTTACGTTCTGATATTGAGAATCCGGAAAAACAACTTCAACTGATCCGGATTCCCGCAGACAGAGTTGAGCTTGAAAAGCGGATTCTGCAATACCGGCGGATCATCCAGAATCTCGAACCCTATGAAAAGCATTCGACCGGTTTGTATGTACAGCTGTTTGAACCTTTAATACCGCATCTTAAAGGTGTTCACACCCTCGGCATCAGTCCCCACAGCTCGCTACATTACCTTTCTTTTGCGACCCTTTACAATGGAAAATCGTTTCTTTTAGATGAATTCTCCCTGTTTTATGTTCCCAGCGCCGCCGTCCTGGAATACACATTGAGTCGACGCATGACCCGCCCCTATCGAAGTCCCAGGGTTCTGGCAGTGGGTAATCCGGATTTGGGCGACCCGATTTTAGATCTTCCGTTTGCAGAACAGGAAGTGGGGTCGATTAAATGGAATTTTCCGGAAGTTTCTATTTTAACGAGGGAAAATGCCACCGAAGACTGGGTGACAAATAATATATCCGGGTTTGACATTATCCATATCGCCTCCCACGGCGAGTTCGACCCGATAAATCCCCTCCTGTCGGCAATTAAACTTGCACCACCCAAGGATAAAAACTTTACAAAATCCGATTTCGATGGCAATTTAGAGGCAGGTGAAATTTTTGGCCTGAAAATTAACGCGGACATGGTATTCTTAAGTGCCTGCCAGACCGGATTGGGAAAAATAAGCGCTGGCGATGATGTTGTCGGGCTCAACCGATCCTTCTTCTTTGCCGGAACCCATACGGTCGTATCAAGCCTCTGGCGGGTCAGTGACGTATCAACAGCCGTTATGATAAAAACGTTTTACCGCCTGTACATGAATCAGAACAAGGCCGACTGTTTAAAACAAGCAGCGCTCCATGTTAAAACCCGATACCCGCATCCCGGTTATTGGGGGGCATTTACACTTGTCGGTGACTATTATTAAATTTCGTAAACGAGGTGTCAAAATGAAACGACAATTGATTTTTTCTTCGACCCTGTTCTTTTGTTTATTTTTCATCCTATCCATTAGCTTTGCAGCGACTACGTTGTACGTCACTTCTGAAAATGCCGAATTAAAATCCGAAAGTTCCAATTCATCGGCAACCATTATTGAACTGAAGCGCGGATCGGAACTGACCCTTGTTTCAAAAGAAGGCCGTTGGTATCAGGTCGCCACCGAAGAAAATACAACCGGTTGGATTTACCGGGGCAAGGTTTCTGAAGAAGAACCGGAAATTGAAGAGACTGACGTTGATGGCAGTGGTCTCGGAGGGCTTCTTGGCGGACTTTCCGGTAGCGACATCAATGCGGATGCCGCCGATTCATCCAGAAGCATCAGAGGACTGTCGCCGGAAGCCAAAGAATACGCTCAGTCTACCGGCACACCACAGCAAAGCCAGGATGCGTTGGATTCCGTGATCTCACGCAAAGTCAAGGAACAGGAAATTGACCAGTTTTTAAAACAAGGCGGCATCGGCGAATATGCTGAATAAAATAAAACGCGAGGATATCATGAAAAAAATCAAAAATATTTCCCAAAAGAATACTATTACGAGCCGAAGAAATTTTTTAAAACTGGCCGGCCCTTTTGCCCTGTTTCTTTCCTGTCCGGCTTACGCGTTTGACCTGTTTAGAATTATTGATCCGGAAGGTAAGAACAGTGATATAAATAAAGCCAAACAGGCCCTTGAAGGATTAACCGGCATTGTTCAAAGTGCCGAAGGAATTGATTACAAATCCGAATTCACCATTGGTGAGACCTTGGCCTTAGAAGGGTTTCAGCGATTTGGTCTTCCGGTAAAAAACGACAAACTCCAGAAATATGTCACCACACTGGGTAATGCGGTGGCAAAAAATTCAACGCGGCCGGATATCACCTATTATTTTGTGGTTGTGGACACACCGATTTACAATGCGTTTGCCTGTCCCGGAGGCATTATTTTTGTCAGCAAGGCATTGGTGAAAGGGATGAATGATGAAGCGGAACTTGCCTGTGTGCTGGCCCATGAAGTCGCTCATGTAGCTCACAAGCATGCGATTGGTTCTGTCCGGCGTGCCAAATTTTTTGAAAGTGCTGCCAAGATCGGCACTGTCAACATGAAGGGGGCTAAAGGCAAACAATTCCGGGACATGGTCGGTAATCTGCAAAACGTATTGTTTGACCAGGGGCTTGATAAAGGCCTGGAATATGAAGCGGATGAATCGGGCATGGATGTGGCCTACCGCACCGGTTATGATCCCAATGGACTGATCCGGGTTTTGCGAATGCTCCAGGAAAAAGAAGCAACTGCCACCAGCAAGGGATCGTGGTTTTCAACGCACCCGCCCCTGTCATCCCGGCTTGAAAAATGTTATCAATGGCAAAAAAAATATCCGGACGCCGCCCAGATGGCCACAGTAAAAAACCGGTTTCAGATTTACCGGAACATGCTTTAGGCCTGAATTAAGCACCATCCTCTTTCCCAAATTTCTGCCAGGAGAAAAGAAGAAAGAGAAAAAAAAGGGTCCGGCACCATTTACCGCGATTAAAAAAATCATTAACCACCGCTTGTTTGAATGAACATTTTTGGAAACAAATCACAATTCAAGTCCCGGTACCGTTTTCCGATTCCTTTTTTTACATTACAGCGTTCTTCAGCAGTCACCATACTTTTGTTTATAGATACGCTTTTCCCATGTCCTTTATTTTTATAATAATTTCATCAACGGTTTCTTTGAGTTCCCCGCCCATTTTTAAATACTCGTTGGGGTATTCATCTCTCATAAAACTCATTAACGCATAATACACCGGCTTGAATCGGTCTTTAAATTTATGAGGATTTTCTTTAAATATATTCAGTGTCAAATGGTATTGTTTTTTGGCGATCAACAGCATTAAAAACAGATTGACATCCTGCGCATATCCTTCAAGAAAGTCTTTATCCTTTAAAAATCTTTCCGCGACCCCAATGCATTTTTCAAACTGATTATCCCACAATAGAACCATGGAATAGGTGCAGGCAATGATAGCGCTTTTTTCTTTTTGATATGCTTTTTGTGATAAATCGATTGCTTGATCTTTGTTCTTCTTTTCTTCAAAATACATCCATGCCAGATTATTCATGGCCCCGGAATGAACTTTTTCTACTGCCTTTAAGTAATATTCTTCAGCCTTTTTATTATCCTTGAATTGAATTGTATACAATACCCCCAAATTAAACATAGCGCTTGCATCACTTTTTTTCACGGCCATAAGGTAAAATTCTCTGGCTTTTTCATAATCCTTGAATTCTGTTTGATACAACAACCCCAGGTTACGCATTGCGCCGACATATCCTTTTTCCACCGCCTTCAGGAAATATTCTTTGGCCTTCTCTTTATCCTTAAATTCTGTTTGATATAAAATCGCCAGATTATTCATAGCCTTGGGATGCCCCTGTCCCGCAGCCACTTGATAGTATTCTTCTGCCTTGCCTTTGTCCTTAAATTCTTCTTCATACAAAATACCCAGATTACACATGGCTCCTACATGGCCTTTTTCCACAGCTTTCAGATAATACTCTCTGGCTTTCTCATGATCCTTGAATTCATTGTGATACAAAGCTCCCAGATTAGTCATGGCACCAGCATGGCCTTTTTCCACGGCCTTTATATAATATTCTTTTGCTTTTTCATTATCCTTGAATTCTGTTTGATATAATAATGCCAGATTATACACGGCTTCTATATCACCCTTCTCCACAGCCTTCAGGTAATATTCTTTTGACTTTTCAAAATCGTTGAATCCCTCTTTGTATAATGCCCCCAAGTTAAATATGGCATCAACATTGCCACCTTCAACTGCCATCAGATAATATTCTTTTGCTTTTTCATTATCCTTAAACTCCTTTTCATAGAGCACTCCTATATTATTCATGGCACCAGAATGACCTTTTTCGATTGCCTTAAGATAATATTCTTCAACCTTATTTTTATCCTTTAATGCTGTTTGATACAATACAGCCAAATTCGTCATGGCATCGGCATTATCCTTCTGAGCTGCCTGCAAAAAATAATGCTCTGATTTTTCGGCATCTTTTTTTTGTGTGATATAAAACAAGCCAAGTTCATTTAAGTCTTCCGGTGTTTTATCTGCTTTTCCCTCAAGCTTCACCATTATCTCTGAGAGCTCAGATAGCCGAATATCTTTTGTTTCATTATCCATGATCTGTTTTTCGTATTTTGATAAATGTTCACATAACTCTGACCCGCAGTTTTCAAGATACGCTCTTGTATTTTCCAAAAGCTGACTTTGCAACTCCGGTTTAATTGAGGTCCGAATCAATGCCTCTGTCATAAACAATGCATGGCGATCAACGATCTTGCCCTGACTTAAAGCAGTAAGATGCCGGTGCGCCCGAACTTCCAGCTCTTTGTCATCACACCAGATTTGTAAAAATTCGACAATAAAGCGGACCCGTCGTTCATCCCACTTTCGCCCCAAACGCATCAGATACCAGATATTGAAAAACCGTTCATGTATCCGGTATAAATAGTTTTTGGTATTTGTTTTTTCCTTTTCAATAATATGAAATTTTTCCAACTGACCCAGTTGGGCGGACACGGCCTTGCTTTGGATCCTTGTTTTTTTGGCAATCTCTTTTGTGGTGACTGCATCCCAGTTTAACGCGATGAAATTGACAATCTCCTGTTGCTGGGCAGAAAGCTTATCCATCCGGTGCTTATACAAAGGCGTTACGCTGTCGAGTACTTTTTCCAGGTCTTTAAACGCATTGCCGTTTTCATCGTCTACAAAAATTTCAAAAAGAATGATAATGGTCCGGATAACACCGCCGGTCAGCCTCCGTAATGCTTCAATACGGCCTGGCTGATTTTGAACAATATAATCGACCCGGTCTTTTTTGTAATGCTTACCCAAACCCAATAATAATTGTTTTGTTTCTGAAGTAGTTAACCCTTTAAGATACGGCATCTTAAAAAAATGATAAAAAGGCTTTCCATAATCATGATGAAACTCCAGACTCACGGAAGAAGCGCCAATTACCCGGATTTCCGCTGACTCCATAAATATTTCCCTGAGCCGGTGATGTTCTTTTTTTGAAAATTTTTCAAACATCTCATCAATATTATCAATAAACAGAATCAGCTTCTTTTTGTGCGCAATCAGCGTTTTTTCCAGGAGTTCAAAACACTGGAACTCATAATCATCATCAAAATCGAGTTCCTGCATTTTTTCATATAGACCATTAATCCCATTGGATTCATCCAGATATTCTGCAATCGACTCCCACAATTTAAACAGCTTGGTAATGCTGTACTGTTCTTCATTAAAGATGACCGGAATCATTCGTTTTGAAAGTTTGGGGTCGTTATTGATTTCATATGCAATGCGCAGGAGCATCGTTGTTTTGCCTTGTCCCCGGTTCCCCTGAATGATGTAATGCTGTTCCGGATGCTGCATTTTCGACTTTTTGATATCGTCAAAAATATCTCGAAACAACTTTGCACGGACAACAAAATTTTCGATTAATTCCTGCTTTGACTGCAACGCCGGATTGTATATTTTGGGTAAATCAACTGGCGACATTTTGCCTCCACCACATTCTTAATATTGGCGAGTTAAATCGATACATTTTTTTATCATCACTATTATTGATATAACCGTCATAAACCAGAGCCCCGACAAGATCCTTGAATATATCTTCAACCTTGTATTTGACTGCTATATTATAAATTTCAGCCGACTGGATTGTTTCATTTTCCGAAATAATATTTAAAAGCTGTTTGGAAAAATTATATTCATCGCCTTTTAATGTTGTCCGCAACCTTGAATGCCAGTGCTCAAAATGATTCCTCTGGTCCAGCATATTTTCAAACATCCGGTCAATATCTGTTTTTGCAATACTTTTAAGCTCCTCGTCTCGATACAAATCTTTTAATCCCTCTATGGTCAGTTGAATATAAAAAGGAATCAGCCATTCGATTTTTTTAAGAATATAATCAATTAACGGGTCAGATAAATCAAACAAGACATTTTGTAGAAGTCGTTTGACCAGATCTTTTGCTTCAACGGGTTTGAGCGGCGGGATAACCAGGCGGGACAAATCATTGATGGTTTTTGGGGCATTCATTTTCCCGACAATATTTTCAAGACCAATGGAGCCTGTATAAATAAACTGAACATGACTGCTTACTTCATCATCCTGCCTTAGCTCCCGGTTGCTGTGCAAAAAATGCCGGCCGGCTTGTTCCCCTTCATCAACAATTATATTTTCAAGGGTCTGGGGGAACTCGTCGAGCATAATGATTGTTTGGCCATATTCCGTATCAATTGATTTTAAGATTTTTTTAAGTACCTCGAAATAATCAAGGTCATCTTTAACACCGAATTCGACACCATCTTTACCGATTTTTTTAATCGACGGCATGTGCTTCTGAAGAGACGTTAGAATCTTTTGTGAAGACTTGATCGCAGCCGTTTTTAAAACCTTGTTGACCACCCTCCTGAAAAACTCATTTTCATTATTAATCGATTCCGTATCCAGAAACAGAAAATCAAAATTCTTTTTCGGGTTATCCTTTAAGTAATACATGACAGACGTTTTTCCAACACGCCTGGGGGCAGCAATCAGGATATGATTACCCGACTCGATCAAGTCCCAGGCCTTGCTAATGATATTTTTTCTAAAGTAAAAATTATTTCCCCTGGCAGGGGCTCCGGTATTGATGTCCATATTGCACTCCTTTTTGACAATAGATTCATTGTTAAAATGAATGACAATAAATCCATTGTCAACACAATTTTTACATCTTAATCACCAACACGAAATAACTATCAAACCATATTCGGAATACAATCTAATACTTTCAGATATATACGGCTAAAAACCTGGCTGAAGAAATGAGACAATAAGAAGTCACCACAGGCCGAAAATCAAACGATCAGCGCGTAGGTGGTGGATGGGGGTGCCGAAAACAAAAGGAAGGCTGCAAACTTGTATAAAAAACGTACGGAAATTAGCAAACCTTTCGTATTTTATAATAGGCAAACAGCCTTCCTAATAATTATGAGAAATTATCATGGAATATATAAAAAGAATATCAGGGTTTGACTGATTTTTGTGTAGGGGTTTGACTGACAAAAAGTTGATCCGATTTTTTTTTAGGGTGTTAAAGTGGGACACAAGTTATTATTTTTTTAGGTGGGACAAAGGTGGGACAAATCCAGAAAAGGAAAAGGCGGTCAAAAACACTGACCGCCCTAACCTGTTAAATTTAATGGTGCCTAGGACGAGAATCGAACTCGTACAGCCATAAAGACCGAGGGATTTTAAGTCCCTTGCGTCTACCAATTCCGCCACCCAGGCAGGATTTAAATTGTGACTGCTCTCTTAACGGTTATTAAATTAATTGTCAAGCAAACTTCCATGTGATTTTATATTCCATTTATCAAATTATAATTTGAATATCATACTCATTATGATAATAAATATAAATTATATTTTATACCAACTTTTTGATTAAAAAAAT
>Ga0307991_1000487_pt1 | contig 28592 bp, 27 predicted proteins | sample EllFjometagen131_FD_203146 | JGI IMG/M metagenome (GOLD analysis project Ga0307991, IMG submission 203146) | Marine microbial communities from Ellis Fjord, Antarctic Ocean - #131 | ecosystem: Environmental > Aquatic > Marine > Unclassified | place: Southern Ocean | collected 2014-10-08 | reverse complement strand
TGCTTCTAAGCGTCCTGGAGGAGAAGATCCTCAATCTGCCGAAGCTGCGCACATCCGGAGACGGATACCTGCAAGTGCACCCGGATTTCCGGGCGATCTTCACCTCAAATCCCGAGGAGTATGCTGGCGTCCACAAGACTCAAGACGCCTTGCTCGACCGCCTGATTACCATCAATCTCGGCTTTTTCGATCGGGAGTCGGAGATTCAGATCGCCATGGCCAAGTCGAATATTGAACGAGTTGATGCCGAGGTCATTGTGGATATCGTCAGGGAACTGCGAGGGATCGGAGTCAATAATAACCGGCCGACAATCAGGGCCAGCATCGCCATGGCCAAAGTTCTCAGTCGGCTTGACGGCCACGCCCGAATGGGCGACCCTGTTTTCATGCAAATCAGTTGTGATGTCCTGAATATTGACACGACAAAGGTAACACGTGACGGCAGTTCAGTCATGCGTCAGAAAGTCGAGGACGTAATAAAGAAGGTCTGTGGGTCCTCCGGAAAATATACCAAAACCAATAAATGATGATGTGTCTAAAAAAATTAAGGACTATTACGGATGATCCCCCATAAAAGAAATATAGGATCTTTGCAGGATATCTGCACACACTCCGGAAAGGTTGATTCGTTAACTCTCCCTTATAAGGCTTATATGAGATTAAGCTGTCTGGAGATGGAGAAAGCTCGGCGTGGCATTGAAAGGGATAGTGTTATGTTTCGGTTGAAGAATATCGATGACCGCCTCCTGGAAATAGAGGCGGAAAAAGCCGTGCTCCTATTGGCCCTTAACCAAATAAAGATCGAAAAATCAATCAATGCTTCGGAAGATGAGCCAAAGCCCGCTCCGGGCCGCAGCATAAAAGGATTCAAGATAAAATACTGAAGCTGATAAAGAGGATAGCCCATGCTTACATTAAAAGGATCTTCCCACATTCGCACGAGCCGAAACATCAAGTCCTTTTGTTCGTGCCGACATGCCACCGGAGTTTCGCTGGTCCATCGTGATCAAGGCAGGATTGCTCTTGGAGAGGAGAAACTGGCCCGGAAAGAGATGGAACGCCTTTGGCGCGCTGAACAGTGGTGCAAACACCCGGTACGTTCCAGGTAAACCTTAACGAGGGAGAAGATTGTGGAATATGCTCAGGAGGTTCTCGCAAAGTATGCAAGGCTTAGTGTTAGTGGAAGACGATCCCGAATCAAACGTTTTGTCGACTCGGTGACCTGTGCTTTCTGTAGAGGCACGGGCCTGGACTTGAAGTACGGTGAAACAAGCCCCTGCAGGGTATGCGGCGGTGCTGGCAAAGTCAAAGTCGTATCCCCTGTTGTCACCTGTTTGAAATGTTCCGGTTCAGGAAAGGAAGGCGGTGATTTGAGCTGTCTGGCCTGTAAAGGGGTTGGGGTGGTTTCAGTCAGTAAGGAAGCCCATACGTGCCCTAATTGCAAGGGGACCGGCGAAGATAACGTTTTTTACTGCAGCGCCTGTAAGGGCCAGGGAATCGTTTAAAAATTTATAAGAGGAAAAGTAAATGAAAGTAAATTGTCTTTCCTGCGGGCATAAAGTGGATATTGATGACTCATATGATAACTATGAGGGCCATATCAAGTGCTATATATGCGGTTCGATTTTGGAGATAAAGGCCGAAGAGGGCATGATTAAATCCGTTAAGTTCGTGGAGATGGCGCCGCGGCCCTCCAAAGAAGAGGTATTTGAGCGCACTCTGTAGTAGACATACTCTGGAATATAAAATTATACGAATTGGAAATGAGGTGAATTACCCACTTTCTTCATTCCGTATTTTACAGCCTGAATAATTAGTACATCGTTTTGTGAGAGGAGTTATTTATGACGGGGAAAAAATTACAAAAAGGTGGTAGATATCTCTATGCAGTAATTGAGGGGGCTGAGACCCGACAATACGGTAAAATCGGTATTGTCGGAAGAAATGTTTATACCATTTCCAATGGTCTCACTACTGCGGTAGTCAGTGACTGCGTACCCAATAAATCTATCCGCCCGGAACGTCGTAACATTAAGGCTCATCAGGAAGTAATGAAGTGTCTCATGAAAGAGACCACTCCACTGCCCATGGCCTTCGGCATCATTGCCGACAGCCCCAAGGCGGTTAAAACCATTCTTACCAACAATCAGGAAGTCCTGCTCGATCAGTTGGCGCGAGTCAAAGACAAAACGGAAATGGGTTTGCGAGCTTTCCTTGATGTGTCAAATATTTTTGAATATTTTATCAGCACCCATTCCGAACTCAGAAATGTTCGTGATCGATACTTTGGCACCAACCGTGAGCCTTCACCGGAAGACAAAATTGAACTCGGCAGAATATTTGACTCCATTCTCAATGAAGATCGAGAAAAATTTACCGAGCAGGTTGAAGATATCCTGGCCCCGAATTGTTTTGAGTGCAAACGCAACAAGTGTCGCAACGAAAGTGAATTGATGAACTTGGTATGCCTGGTCGGGCGTGATCAGGAAGAGCAGTTAGAAAAGGCTATATACAAGGCTGCAGGCCTGTTTGATAACAACTTTTCTTTTGACTACAATGGCCCCTGGGCTCCCCACAATTTTGTTGATATTGACCTGACGATTTGATTTTAAACAGGGAATAGGCTAGATCCTGACCCGACCCGCGTTACCCACCTTTCAGCTACATATTAATCAATTTTTTTAGCGCAAGCGGTTCATGAAACCATGATCTTAGTTGATGATATTCTACTTTCCCCGTTCCGCGGTTTTCTCTGGATTTTCAAAGAGATGTTCAATGCCGTCCAGCAGGAAATCGCCGGGGAATCGGATGCCATTACCCACCAGCTGAGTGAACTTTATATGATGCTTGAAACCGGTAAAATTAGCGAAGATGAATTCGATGCCGAGGAGAAAATATTACTCGATCGTCTGGATGAAATTCAAGCGCGAGATATGGAGGACGAAGATGTTTAAGGGCATTGAAATAAGATTTATGTATCATATATTAATAACTCATCATCAATTCCGGCGTTAAATGGCCGCTCCTTTTTTTTTAGATTCCCCAATACAATTGCTGTTTTTTGGCGGCAAAGGAGGGGTCGGCAAAACCACATGTGCCACGGCCACCGCAATAAAATTAGCCAGGGAGTCGCCAGAAGATTCCTTTCTTCTGGTCTCGACCGACCCGGCGCACTCTCTGGCTGATTCTCTGGCCGATTTTTCTTTTCCCAGCAGCAATTTACAGATCCTGGAACTCAATGCCCAGGAATGTCTGGATGCCTTCAAGAAGAAACATGACGGACATTTTCGTGAAATTGCCATGCGGGGTACATTATTTGATGATGAAGATACAAGCCAGTTTCTAGACCTTTCGTTGCCCGGTCTTGATGAATTAATGGCTTTTCTTGAGATTTCCAGGTGGATCGATGAGGAACTTTATGACCATGTTGTGGTAGATACGGCACCAACCGGACATACGCTTAGGTTGCTGGATATGCCAAAGTTGGTCCGGAAATGGTTGGGGGCACTTGATGCATTGCTAGCCAAAAACCGGTATATGAAACAATTATTCAAGGGCTCATATGATCTGGACGAGCTCGATCAATTTCTGCTGGAACTCTCCGGGTCAGTCAAACGAATGGAGATTATCCTGCGAGACCAGAATCGTTGCCGTTTTGTGCCGGTTATGATTGCTGAGATACTGAGTTGTCAGGAAACGCTGACCTTACTGGAAGGACTGAAACATGCACAAATACCAGTCACCGATATTGTCGTAAACAACCTTTATCCAGAACGAACCTGTCCAGCCTGTTTGAACCGGCGTGCTCATCAGATTCAGGTGCTCGGAAAATTTTCAGAAAAATTGTCGGGCTATTCTTTATGGGGGATTCCCTCGCATCCAGAAGAGATACGTGGTAAGGAACCGCTTGCGACCTTTTGGGATAGCATATTACCTCTGGATATTCGACAGTTATCTTTTGCCACAGCCCAATCATTTTATCAAGACTCCCAGGTTGAAGCGCCGGGCAATCTTCCCCCTGCGCAGACAGAGCTTCTTTTGTTTGGCGGCAAAGGAGGGGTTGGCAAAACAACTATGGCCTGTGCTACAGCCTTGAGAATGGCCCAGGATGTGCCAGGTAAGAACGTTTTTCTCTTTTCCATGGATCCCGCCCATTCTCTGTCAGACTGTCTCGGTTTGCAGATCGGCCCCAATCCGACCCCGGTGACTGACAGGCTCACGGCAGTGGAAATAGATGCTCAGGCAGAATTTGAAACTTTTAAAAAACAGTATGCGGAAGAGATAGAGCATTATTTCAAGGTTGTTACGCCTAATCTCGACATGACATTTGACCGTGAGGTGATGGAGCGGGTTATGGACCTTTCACCTTCCGGCCTGGATGAGGTTATGGGCCTTACTATGGCTATAAAATTTCTCGCGGAAAAGCAATACGATGTCTTTATCTTTGATTTAGCCCCGACAGGTCATTTGATTCGTCTCCTGGAGACGCCGGAACTTATTGAACAGTGGCTTAAATCAATCTTCAACCTGTTTATCAAATATAAACGAATTTTTCGACTTCCGGACATCACCAAACGACTGGTACAGATGTCAAAAAATCTCAAACAAATACAGGCACTGTTCAAAGATAATGTCCGGACAAAACTCTATGTTGTTTCCATTTTGACGGAAATGGCTTTTCAGGAAACTAAAGACCTGGTCTCAGCCTGTGAGCAGCGACTCGGGATCCATGTACCGTTGCTTATTCTAAACCTCGCTACACCTGACAGCAAATGCCCTTTCTGTTCCGCACGTTTTAAGCTGGAAGTGGAAATCAAGAAAAAATTTAAAAAAACTTTTGCCAAAAAACATCAGACCCTGGTCTATCGCCAGTCTGAGCCCCGAGGATTGCAGCAACTTGGCAAGTTGGGAGAGACCCTCTACCGGCCTGCCCGAAACCAACAGATATCCGACACCTGATTGGCCGATTGACAACCGCTAATTCAAAAGAGGTATTCATGCCGAATATTGCAACTAATGAAACAGAACACATTTCACTGTGCGAAACTCTTGATCGAGTGTTGAATAAAGGCGCGGTGGTGGTTGGCGATATTACCATTTCTGTTGCCGACGTTGATCTTCTGTACATACATCTGCAGTTGCTCCTGACCTCAATTGAAACGGCCCGCCGAGTTATGTTACCGGAGTGCAATGCTGCGTCAGGGGGTAATCAATGAAAACCGAAGAACAAACCGGAGTGTACTCAGATGACCTGGGTGATTTTGTGAAAGTGATGGAAGTCGGGCGGGAGCATTTGTCCGGGGCAGCACTCCAAGGGCAGGCATCTGGAAAGCATATTAATCTTGATCCGGATAAGATAAAAAACGGACTGGCACAACTCGTTTTAACGTTGGTGAAGCTTATCCAGGAACTTCTTGAGAAACAGGCGGTCACTCGAATTGATGCTGGTTCACTGACTGATGATGAGATTGAAAAAGTCGGCCTGACTCTAATGAGACAGGCTGAGGAAATTGAAAAACTCCGCAAGATATTTGGTTTGGAAAAGGAAGAACTTAATATCGATCTTGGACCTTTCGGGAAACTTTTATAGGGAGAAAATAATGGCAATTCAACAAAGTGGTGCAAAGCATTCAGTCGAAACAACCAACCTTGCCGATCTGCTCGAACGTATTCTGGACAAGGGAGTGGTGATTGCTGGTGATATCAGGATAAGTATCGTTGACATCGAACTGTTGACTATCCAGATTCGGTTGGTTGTTTGCTCGGTCGATAAGGCCAAGGAGATGGGCATTGATTGGTGGGTCAACAATCCTTCGTTCTGCGGCGGTCCAAAAACGCACAATCAGGAAGTGGAAGGTTCTCTGGCTAGAATTGAGGAACGGCTGGCAAACCTGGAAAGTTCTAAGGTCAATGTTCCCGGTTGAGAGCCAGCGGTGTCCGGTTAGAAAATTGCAAGAAAAAAATTTAGTAAAAAATCGAAAATAATGTCACTTTTTGCTTGACATTCCAGTTCGCATCAGCCCCATGCCAAGCATGGGGCTGATGCGAACTGGAACAAGTGGACCCCCACTATCGACTACCTTTCCGAACATATCGAGGGCTATTCTTTCTCTCTTGTATGCCTTAATTCACGGTGTCCCCCTAAAAGTCTTGCATTGGACGAGATCACAGAGGTTCTGTGTGGCAATCTCGACAACCTAGAAGACGTACAAAAACATTTAAAATATATTGAGCATTTAGCAAAAGAAGAAGCGATAAATATTATCGTTCCTAATTGTAATGTATGCATGAAAGCAATTGAAATAGCCAGAACTGGAAATCATAAAAGTGGTTATCCAGAATTAACCGATTCCTTATATCATGCTTTGGCCATTTTAAATGGAGCTGTTTTCATTACGAATGACAAAAAATACATCAGCAAAGTTAAGCAATTTGGGCATATACAAGAACTATCAAAAACACCAGTATAAATCACCGAACCATCGGGTGCACTTGACTGGGAATAGCCGCTCGTTGTTTCTTTGAAAACTGCGGCCCGGCAAGTGATGTTGGTCGTTAGGTAAAATAAATCCGACTAAAATCAAAACACTATAATCGATAAGGGAAAAAGGGGAACGTATGGCAATACTTATATGCGGTATCGTCGATGGGATTATTGAGAAACCCCAAGATGGAACCATCACCATTTTTGAAAGAGGTATGACAGCGATTGGTTATACTATAGATATAGCCTGCTTAAAAAACGAAACGATGACAAAACAACTCACTGAAAAATATAAGCAAATCAATGCCAGTTATTTTCTGGACCACACTATAATACCATTTCATTTTGGTAACATTGTCGACAATGAGGGGGAAATGCGGCAGTTTTTAATCAATGCAACCATTCAGCTAAAAGCTCTTATTGACAAGGTGAAGGGGAAGGGCGAGATCATTATTCAGGTTTCCTTTGATGTTCAGAAGGTCATTGTAGAAATTTCGAAAAATGTGGATATCTCCAACAAAATTGCAGTCGGAAAAGCCTTTTTTGATTTATCTCAAAAATACAAAAAAGCCATCAAACAGGCCCTGAAATCTAAGCTGTTTATCCATGTGGCCGATTATAAAGAAACGAATACAGTTAATGAGCCCATCATCATCCTCAATACTTATCTAGTGGAAAAAGAAAAAAAAGAACTGTTTGATAATGCTCTCGATGAAATTGCTGAAAAATGTGACGACTTTATAGTCTTCAATTATTTAGGCCCTCTTCCTCCTTATGGCTTTGTAGCCACTGAGTTCAATAAGGGTAATTTTGATCTGATCAATGAAGCCCGGCTCGTGCTAGGCCTCAAGGAACAATGCACGTTTGATGAGGTTAAATCCAATTACCGTAAGATTTCTTTTACTGTCCATCCCGATAAAAACGAAGGTGAAGACCACAAAATGAAGGAGCTCAATGAAGCATACTGTATCGTAAAGGCTTACTGCAATAGTGGCAATGAAAGTGAATACTCTTTTACCAAAGAGGCAATCGAACGGAGTTTCGTCCATCATTAATTTTGTTGAGCATAAATACAGATAGACATCCTTAAGTAAGTAAATTGGCAGCAAACGTCATGGCCGGCCCCTTATGCAGGTCGTAAGATTTCCTCATCACAGCAGTCAAAATAATTTATGCAAAAGTCTAACACACCGCTTCCCTTTTAATGAAAAAAGTAGTAGAATAATTATAAGAAGATTAAAAGATCTTGTAGTTAAAAGCAAAATAAATGCTCCTCAAAAAAATAAATATGGCTTATATTATAAGTTGGAAGATTTGCCAGGCATTATTGAAGGATTGAAAAAAGCTCTATAAAAAGTGTGGGACTTTTGTGGGACTTTTTCTAAAAAAATTGATAAAATGAAGAATCTATGTAAAATCTGCTAAAATTGATAATCTGTTTTTGTTTAATGTTTTCAGTAAGATGAAGTGTAGAGCGAGTCTCAGAGACCCACGTTAAAAGTTACGGTAGGTGTTTCGTAATCAGTAGGTCAGCAGTTCGAGTCTGCGCATCAGCTTCAATAAAGTCAAGTACTTACAGTAAAGGTGGCGGTGAGTGTTTTTGGTTTTCTGAAAGTATCTGTCGCTTTGTCCGCCATACGAGGAAAAAATGGAGCCCAGCCAACCACATATGAAAAAAGTTCCGGTAAAGCTCAGGCTTTCGGATGGTTCAGTACTTTCTGGAGATGTAAATCTGTGGGCTGATGAGAGGGCCGAACGACTCAGCGAACTTTTTACGAAAAGCAGTAGTCCGTTTGTCGTTGTTTTTAACGCTATGCAACGAGGCAAGACCGGGCAGACATTTGTCGTCAATAAACATCATATAATATGGGCCTGATTGGATGAAAATTGTTAAAAGTTGCGGTCAGCAATAAAAAGTAACGGCTGAATAAATTTTAAATCAAGCACTTATGGCTGAGAAAGTTGTGAGTGCTTTTTTTTTGCGGTTGGGGTTTACATAGAGTCCTGAAACTCGATTTTTTTCATTCAGGAAAAGATTCTTAACCGGACAGTAATGATTATTTATATTTCTTTGTCAAGGTTTGCCGGACTGTGTCGCCTTGACAATCGCTTCCCGGTAAAATAGAGTAGGTCATCTGCCGGGTACTTGGCTATTCTCGGACAACCTCCTAATGAGGTTCATTTGGTTAACGTCTATGTTCTATCGAAAGATTTTTTTTGTCGGGTTGCAGGTTTTTATCTTATTGTTTCCCGCCTTTACCTTGATGTCTCATCCCCACGTCTTTCTTTACAGTACTGTAAAAGTCGTATTTGATGAAAAAGGCCTGGCCGGGGTACAGGTTAATTGGGTGTTTGATGAGATGTTCAGTAGCATGATCATTCTTGATTTTGACAAAAATGGTAATCAACGATTTGAATTATCGGAAATCGAAAGTGTCAAAAAGGGGGCTTTTGAAAATCTCCGGGAAGTTGATTATTTAATGCATATAAAAATTGACGGTAAACCATTCAAAGTGAAATATGTTACCGATTTTTCAGCGGAAATTACCACGGGCAAAATGGCTTATCGGTTCTTTGTTCCCTGCCATGTCCAAGCCAAAGAGAGCTTTAAAGAAGTTACGTTATCCATTTATGATGTTACTTTTTACAGCAGTGTTTTTCTGGAAAAAAATCCCGTCACCTACGAGAACCGGCAGTTTTATGAAGTTGAGCACACAATTGAAAAGAATCAGGGGGAAGCTTACTATTACGGTCAAGTCTATCCCGAGGAGATTATTCTGAAATTCAGGCAAAAAAATGGGTAGATTATTAACCGGTTGGCTGATTCTTCTCCTCCTGATTTGTGGTTCGGTGGTGGTTAAAGCTCAGAACCCCTTTCTTTTGCAGAAAAGTTCTCAGCCGGTTCTGCAAACTTCTGCTCCGCAGAGTTCATTTTTAACCAAAATTACATTATGGCAACTCCAACTCAAAGAAAAAATGACCGTCTTGGTCAGGCGGGCTAAAACAATCGATAGCATTACTTCATGGTTGACCATATTGATGATTGGGTTCGGATATGGTGTTCTTCATGCCGCCGGACCAGGGCATGGTAAAGCGGTTGCCATCTCTTTTATATCGTCTCGGGGCGCGTCTCTTGGCAGCGGGTTGTTGTTCGGAGGTCTGATTGCCTTTTGCCACGGATTTTCAGGGATGATTTGTGTACTCGGGCTCTACTACTTTCTCAAAGGGGGTATTAGTGGAACCTTGGGCACCGTTTCCCATATAACCCAAATTGTGAGTTACAGCCTGATCGCTCTTCTGGGGTTTGCTATCTTTGTAAAGAACAGTTATGGGCTGTTCTTTAAGCCCAAGCCTGAAGTCGATTCAGGCGCTCCGGACAATTATGCAAAAGAATCAAAGTGGGCGTTTGTACTTTGGGCGGTGACGGTTGGCGTGGTTCCCTGCCCGGGTGTAATAATGGTGTTGTTGTTCTGTCTTTCGCTCAACATGCTGGGGCTGGGTCTTTGGTTGGCGGTCTTTATCTCTTTAGGAATGGCAACGACAATCTCGTTGGTTGTGGTCTCTGTCATTCTCGGAAGAGGGCTTTCGCTAAGAGGTATTTCAGAGAAACGGGTCGCAATGGTCGAAAGGATTATCGGCCTTATTTCAGCTATTGCCATCATGGCTTTGGGCCTGATTTTCCTGAATATGACGGTCTCATAAAAGTCAAAAAACTGCCATCTAGCGAACTTTTCAGGCCGACCATATTGACGGTGATTAAGCCGTGTCTGTCGGTTTGGGGTTCGGTGACAATTTCCTTATTTATTTCTCGAAGTGGGGACAGAATTAAATTCTGTCCCTACTTCGAAGCAGGGCGAAGCGAAGTTCTCTAATTTAATCTGTCTCCCGGTTTTAATTTACGGCTTGTGCCTCTCCTGGGTCTTTTTTTGTTTAAAATTCTAATGCCAGCTGCACAGTAAGCGTATCGGCATTTTCGCCGGTACCGCCATCCTTCTCGTTATAATCTTCGTCGTGGGCATACTCTAAGGCCAACGAAAGTCCGTCAATCAGGCCGACGCCAAGGGTGCCCAGATAACGCTCTTCGGGCAGTTCGAGAGCCAGGGCTTCAGCGCTGCCCTGATAGGCCAGGGCGACAACCGTTTCATGGTCGGCGATCTCGAAAGTATAGCCTAGCTCGATATTCCAGGTTTCCGGTTCGGCTCCCACCCCTTTGAACTCAAGTTCAGCAATTTCGAATTCATCAGTTGCCCCCAGATATTCGCCGATCAAGGTCAGACCCTGCCAGGAAAAAATGGCGTGGGCCGTGACGCCGCCGACGTAATCTTTGATTTCTCCCGGCAGGGTATCGCCCAGGATGTCGGAATCGCCGAGACTATTGATCCAGCCCATGCCGACATCAAAGTTGAAGCTTTCGTTTTCAAAGGCGTAACCCGCATTAAGGCCGAAGCATTTGATCTCGTCATCATCACCGTTTTCATTAATGTCGCCGTTAAAGGCATAGGCAGCGGCGTAGAGACCGTTGAAATCGAAGCCTAAAATGACGGCGCTTTCCCGGGTTTCGCCCAGTTCCAGGGTCAGAGGATCGGAGATCATATGACTTTCAAAATTGCCGAACGGCACATAGAGTTTTCCGGCCTGTACGTAGAGCGGGAAATGTTCGGTGTTGCCGAGGAGGATATAGGCTTCATCAAGGTCGACCGGTTCGGTATCATCCTCCTCCCAGAGGAGCAGGATATGGGCTTTGACGTATTTGTGCAGATCGATGTCGATATCTAAGGCCATGGTGGCCAGGACAATATCACTCTCGTTGTTACCGTCATAATCTTCGGCAAAACCGACCTCGACTTCGACCAGGCCGCCGATCTTGATATGTTCGCCCAGGAGTTTCAGGCCTTCACTGAAGTTCGTGAGTTGCTCCTGGTCACTGCGGTTTTTTTCGAGACTTTTCTCCTGTTCTTGGAGATGCTCGCGATTTCGTTCGAGATCTCTTTTATGTCCACTGAGGCGCTGGACGTTTGACTGGATATCCTGGCGTTGGCCGCTTAACTGTTTCTGCAAGTCGTTGAGCTGGCGTTCTAAAATATCGATTCTCTGTTGCATGTTTTGCGGGCCACCGGCTAAGGCCGAAGTCGCAAAAAAAAGTAAGGCAAGTATGATTATTGGTAGAGTTAGTTGCTTTTTCATTGAGAAATTCCTTTTCCTTGCTGTTTGACCGATTATTTATGTTGGTGGCCGGATAAACGAACCTTGTCACTGTCAACGGCTTTAACCCAGATAACGGCATCCTGCGAGAGCTCTTTGCCTTGGTGCTCGGTGTCAGGCCCGACGCCTAAGGCGCAAAAGCCCCACCAGCCGGCTTTCGGCATCGCGAACGTGAACGTGCCATTGGCATCGGCTTTGATACCTAAGGTGACAAAAGAGTCTTGCGGGGCTTCAACCTGGGCTTCGGTTGCAAATTGGTTTTTTGTCATATCCGGTTCGTGGTTCATGTATTCGACCTCGATTTCAGCAAAAGGAACCGGTTTGCCGGCGCTTTTGACGACCCCCTGAAAAACGTTTCCAGTCCACTGGGCATAAGGCTTAGCCAGGGGCACGATTTCGGCCGGCAGGCCGATCTCGGCATCCCAATCGGTCGGCGCTCCGGCGACGTTGACGATCATCTTGGTGCACTGCTGGATGTAAATATCTTCAGAACCTTCATAGTAGGGGGCCGGAACCAGGCAGAAGACGAAATCTCCCAGGCCTTTTAAACGATAGTTGGTCAATTCATAGGCCTTTCCCTGATTGGTCAGGCTTTTCCAAGTGATCGGTTTGAGTTTATCAAGCAGGTTGGTGCGTTTCTCTTTATGGACTACAAAGAAACGTTCGGGTGCGCCCATATCCATCGTATGGCCGGCTTCAAAAGGGTGGGTGAAGACCAGTTTAAAGTCGACTTTTTTACTCTTGCTCAAGGTGCAATCCGGGGTGTAGAGCATCTGAAAATGGGCCAGGCCCGGAGTCGCAATGGCGAGAGCCAGCAGTAAAGTTGCCAGGATACTTAATTTTTTCATCATTTTTCCTTCTTCTCTTTGATGTTAATGGTTGTATTTCAATTGATTTATTCGGTGATTTCGTCACCGTCAATCTCGATTTCATGGCCGGGGCCCGCGTCGAATTGGACTTTATAGGGGCCGCTTGGTTTATCGAACGTAAACTCGCTGTCGGCGTTCATCTTGCTTTCAAGCAGGGGCTTGTCGTTCTTGTCTAAAACCCGCATCGTAACTCCGGCCGCCGAAGAGCCGTCGGAGAAACCGCCTTCACAGGTTATGGTGCCGTCCCCGTTATCAAAACAGGTACATAACGGGGTGTGGGCCAGGGCCGAAGTTGCAATCAGCAGGGCAAGCAGCGTTGCCAGGGTTAAAAAACTTGTTCTTTTTCTCATCGCATATAATCCGGGATTTCGTGATCTTTAATCAGGGCCGTGAGGAGGGTTATGATCACTGCGACAACATAGAAGACTGCCATTGCCTGCCAGCCGTTAAGGCCTAAGGCTGAGCCTCCGCTAAAGATGATGGTCGAGATCGCGACTCCCATAGTGATGGGAATGACCAGGGAAAAGAGCATCCATTTCCAGGAGCCGGTCTGCAGTTTGATCATGATCATGGTTGCCAGGCAGGGCGGGTAGAGGGCCATGAAAAGGATGATTGCCAAAGCATGCAGCGGTGTCATCCCGCTCTCTACTCCAGCCATCCTCTTTTCCAGAGTATTATCTATTGCCGTGCCGGTTTCCGGCGGTTCGTAGAGGGCTCCCAACGTGGCGACGGCACTCTCTTTGGCCGCCAGGCAGCTTAAGAGGGCGACGTTGATGCGCCAGTTAAAGCCAGCCCATTTGGTTACCGGTTCCATGGCTCGCCCGATTCGACCCAGAAAACTGTTAGAGATCTTATCCTGTTTAATCTCCCGGCGGAGGCGTTTTTGGGTCGAAAGGAGTTTGCGGACGTCGCGGTTAATCTTTTTGGCCGGCTGGTTACCTTTAGGTTTTAGAAATCCGTAATAGAGCGAGTTTTTCTCTTTAAAGTTCTGGTTGATGGCTTTTTTTCGCTCCTTATTACCTCCAGCTGCCACACTGGCGTTTTTGTAATCTTTCCAGTACTGCATCAGGGGAAGATATTGATCACTGGGCAGTTGTTCGGCAAATCCCTGTTTTTCAACCTGGGTTTGAAATTTTGTCAGGACCCGGCTAACCTCGGCTTGAAAGTGAATCTCGCGTTCAGCACTTAAGCCGGGAAATTGCAGAAGGATATAGACGACCACGGCCACTGCGACGACGATCGAGGTAATCTTTTTGACATAGAGCCAGACCCGTTCCCAAGCCCGAAGCAGTACCCCGCGCAAGGTCGGGAGATGATAGCGCGGCATCTCCATGACAAAGGGAGCGCTCTCCTTGCCTTTTAAAACCGTCAGGGTCAAGACCTTGGCGACCGGCAAGGCAATAAAGATAGTTATGGTCGATATAAAAAGAAAGGCGGTGGTCTTATGTTCGGGGAAATAGATACCGATCAGGAGCAGGTAAAAGGGGGTTTTGGCCAGACAATTCATTAAGGGACAAATCAGGATGGTGGCAAAACGGGCTTTCTCGTCGGCGATACCTTTACAGGCCATGATCCCTGGAACAGCGCAGCCGCCGACAATGGCACCGCTTAAAATAAGTGGCAGGGCCGACTGGCCGTGGAGTCCGAAACGGCGAAAAACCCGGTCTAAAATAAAGGCCACCCTGGGCATGTAGCCGACATCCTCGATAACTGCGATCAGGGCGAAAAGGATGAAAAAGATCGGAATATAGTTGAGCAGGCCGTTGACACTGTCGACAATCCAGAGAGCGAGACCGCGTAAATGTGACTCATCAATAAAACCGGAAGCCGGCAGCAGGTTATCGACGATCTGGCGAAACTTGGCCAGTAGCGGCCATGTGTAGTTGGTGATATTATAGCCCTGAACGATGGCCAACTCGTAGAGCAGATAGACGATTCCCAAAAGCAACAGGGGGCCGAAGAAACGGTGGCAGGCGATTTTGTCGATACGGCTGGTGAGGGATTCCCGATTTTTCGGGAGGCTTTTCCGGAGCACGGCGGCTTTTTCGATTTCAGTGGCTCGCTGATGGCGTTGCATAGCGATAAACCCTTCCGGGGTTTCATCCTCATCACTTTCAAAGCACCGGCGGAGCTCTTCGACTTCGACCTCCAGGGCTGACGCTAGGGGATGGAAACGTTTAAGTAGGTTAAGGGCTTCACTGTCACCTTCCATCAGCTTGACAGCCAGCCAGCGGGGCGAGCAAAAGGCTGCCAGTTTTTCCGCCGCCGCCAGGTTTATCTCAAGCTTGACTAGGTAGCTTTCCATGGGGCCGTAATTGATCCTGAAAGAGTTCACCGGGTTATCTTCAGCAGTGATTGCGTCCAGAATATCCTCTTTACCACGTCCTTTGCTGCCGACGGCTGCAACCACCGGAACCTCAAGTTGGCGGCTGATCTCTTCCAGGTCGATCTCCACCCCCTGTTTTTTGACGACATCCATCATATTGAGGATGAGCATCATGGGGAGACCCATTTCCAGGAGTTGAAAGGTGAAATAGAGGTTGCGTTTTAAGTTGGCGGCGTCGACGACGTTGATTGTTAACGCCGGTTTTTCTTCAAGCAGAAAGTCCCGGGCGACCCGCTCCTCAAGGGAGTAGGAGGTCATGCTGTAGGTGCCGGGCAGGTCGACCAGTTCAAATTTATGATCCTGATGCTGGAAATAACCGCTCTTTTTTTCAACCGTAACCCCGGGATAGTTAGCGACGAATTGCCGGGTTCCGGTCAGCAGGTTAAAGATCGTCGATTTGCCGGTGTTCGGCTGACCCGCCAGGGCAATCCGAGTTCTGTCGCTCATATGAGATCCACCTCGATACCCCGGGCTTCGAGATGACGGATCGAGAGATACTGGTCATCAATTTTCAGCTCTACCGGATCAACCAGAGGAGCGTTTCGCACTACCAAAACTAAAGTGCCGGGAAACAATCCCATGTCCAGCAGGCGTTGGCCGACCAGGCCCCGCACCCTGATCTTTTTGATTCTGCAACTTAAGCCCGGAGATAATTCGCTGAGGGTCATACCTTTTCCTTATTCTTTGAAATCCACAACGATAATGTTAGTTATTCCAAACATTATCGGCAAAAAAAATCAGCCGACCACGACCTTCTCGGCCATACCCCGGCCCAGCATAATCCGGCTCTCATCCACAGCGAGAACAAGCGGACCACGGGAGTGGTTGGTAATTACTTCGAACTCCACTCCGGGCACCAGGCCCATCGCAGCGAGCCGTGATTGTAGACCCTGCCCCGCATTAACATTTAATAATCTTAAACTCTTGCCACATTCGGCCGCACTGAGAACCATTTTCACCTCGCTTAATTTGGATAGACTGCTTTCTCGATAAGGACAATAATTATTAGGAATGCAAAACAAATTGTCATGAGGCGGCTTCTATATGTCAAGACAAAGATATTGTCAAGTTATTTTTGCCGTTGAATATCGTCTTTTTCTCCGCAAGATTTTTTGCCTGAGTCAGACTTTTTTATCTATCTTCTTGTCATTGTTAAATATTAATTACTCAACTTTCTGATTTGTTGTAACAGCCTGAATTTACAACTTTAATTGTCTTACTTTTAAACACGGCATGACAAAATCCTTATTATCTTAGTCCTTGTTATGGAGGTATGTTAATTATACCTAACTTTAAGGGCGAAAAAAATTAGTTTACGGTTATCATGCTCCGCCGAACAAGGTGCTCAGCATGAGGCCGGTTTGATAGACGAAAAAGGTGACCAGCCAGGCCAGTAGAGTCAGGCTGATAAATTGTAATATCGGCCAGCGCCATGAATTGGTCTCCTGGCGGGTTGCCGCCAGAGTCGCCAGGCAGGGCAGGCTGATCAGATTGAACAAGATGATGCACAAACCGTTTAGCGGACTGTAGTGGCGGCGCAAGGTTGATCCTAAAGTTGCACCCGATTCATCAGGGTTGGTCGAATCTGTGAAAACGATGCCCATCTGGGCGACAAACATCTCTTTGGCGGCGCAGGCCCCGATCAGGGCGGTGCCGATACGCCAGTCGAATCCCAATGGTTTGAGCAGAGGTTCCAAAGCATGTCCGAGACGGCCGGCGGCGCTATACGAGATCGCCGCGTCTCGACGTTCGGCCGGATTTGGAAGTTGGGCGAGCTCGGCGGCCGGGGCTTTGGGATAGCTGGTCAAAGCCCAAAAAATAATCGAAAGGGTAAAGATTAAAAGGCCCGCTTTTTTCAGATAGAGTCGTCCTCTTTCCCACATGTGGATAAAAAGGCCTTGTAGGGTCGGCAGGCGATAGGGAGGTAACTCCATGATTAAAGGTGATCCACCTTCAGGTAAGAGGTAGCGGCGGAGAAAACGGGCGGCAAGCATCATCAGGCTAAAGCCTGCCAGGTAAACGGCCATAAGTATCGGGGCTTGCAGGTTTTTGGCAAAGAAAGCTGGAATAATCAAGGTGTAGATCGGTAGCCGGGCGCTGCAACTCATCAGCGGCACGACCATGATGGTGGTCAGGCGATCAGCTTCATTTTCCAGGGTTCGGGTGGCCATGATGGCGGGTACCGAACAGCCCAGGCCGAGCATCATCGGGATAAAACTTTTACCGCTTAAATTAAAAGTTCGCATGATACGATCCATGAGAAAGGCGACGCGCGTCATATAGCCGGAGTCTTCGAGCAGAGCCAGGGCCAGAAAGAGCAGGAAAATATTGGGAATAAAAGTAACCACGTTGCCGATTCCGGCAAGAATGCCGTCAATCAGCAAAGAGCGCAGCGGGCCGTCGCTTAAGGTTCGGCTGACCACCAGGCCAAGTTCGGTAATTCCACGGCTGATCAAGCCTGCCGGCCAGGCCCCGCAACTAAAGGTCAGGTAGAAGATCAGGTACATCAGCAAAAAAAAGATTGGTAAGCCGAGCAGTCGATTGGTCATGACCAGATCGATCTTTTCCGAAAGTAACACCCGTTTGATTACTGAGGTTGTGACGATCTGGCGGCAAAGGCTGCTGCTGAAACCGAAGCGCTCTTCGATTATGGCCAGAACCGGATCACGGTTTAAGGTATTTGCGAGCCGTTGATGAGCCCGGCGCGCCGTATTGGCGATGCGATCCCCGGAAACGCATGACTCTTTGACCATCTTAGTAGATCGGGGGTCTTCTTCAAGCAGTTTGACCGCCAGCCAGCGTGGTGGCAAATTATAGGGTAGCGGAGCCTCCAGTAGAGAGACGAGATCTTCGATCTCCAGTTCGATATGGTGATTGTAGCCGGGACGGCAGTACTCAGCCGGGATTTGTTTGCCACCGGCGGCAATTGCGGCAAGTAGTTTCTCTTTGCCGAATCCGCTGCGGCCGATGGTTACGATAACCGGTATCGAGAGCAGTTTTTCAAGTTTTTGACAGTCAATCGTAAGACCCCGCTCCTCGGCCACATCGACCATGTTGAGGACCAGCACCAGAGGGAGGCCCATCTCGATCAGCTCGGCCGTCAGAACCAGGCCCCGTTCCAGGGTTGATGCGTCAATGATATTGACCACCAGGTCGGGTTTTTCACTTAAAAGAAAATGCCGGGCCACAAACTCATCACTGGCGGCTGCGGCTAAGCTGTAGGTACCGGGCAGGTCGACAATGTTGTAGTTTTGTTCTCGGTAACTGTAAGTCCCTTCTTTTTTTTCAACGGTGACTCCGGGATAGTTGCCGATCCGCTGGCGACTGCCGGTCAGAAAATTGAAGATCGTCGATTTGCCGCAGTTGGGATTGCCGGCCAGGGCGATCAGGTGTTGTCCTTTAGCAGCTTTTATTGGTGAGCGGAATTGATTCCGGTCGGCGGCCTCAACAACCTTCAGGCCGTAATGTACTGAATTGGATGGTTGATAATTTTTCATAGTCGAATATTTTTTTGATTCAATTTGAGCTTGTTTTTTAGTATATAGTTAGTTATAGCTAACTATTCGGGCAAAAAAATATACCTGCAATGCTCAGGTTGGCGTCTATTTATCTATCTGTTCCACTTCGATTGCGGCAGCTTCCTGTTTGCGTAGGGTAAGACTGAAACCTTTCAGTCGTATTTCACAAGGATCGCCGAGCGGAGCGATCTTCTCCATAGTTATAATGGTGCCGGGCAACAGGCCCATTTCGCCAACTCTCCGGTTTGCCGCCTTCAGGCCGGTAATCCTGGCTTTTTCTCCCGCTTTCAGATCCGCCAAGGTGGTTGTCGAGGATGCCCTTGCCGACTCAATCGCCATTTCCTTGTGTTGATAAAGGTTTTCCAGGTTTTGTTCCAGACACGATTCGCAATCTTCGATGTTTAAGGGTTCGTGGCAGCGTTTCTTGAAGTTTAAGCGCCACTCTTCTCCGGCTCTGGGACAGGTGGTGATGAAATTGATAAAATCAAGCAGACGATTATAGGTTTTTTCATTGATTGCATGTTCCAGGCGATGGGCGTTATGTTCGGCATCAGCTGGTGATAACATCAGGGTATCATGGAGGAAATCATAGAGGACAATTTTTCGTTCGGTGAGTTCTTTACCGAGGTTGAGGCCCTCTCCGGTTAACGTGATATAGCTGTGCGGCGAATAGTTGAGCAACTTTTTATCAGCCAGCGTTTTCAGGGCGGCGCTCACCGAAGAGAGGCCGACTTTCAAGACTTTGGCAATACTGCCAACGCGGGCGATCCGGTGCTCCTTTTCAAGCTCGTAAACGGTTGCCAGGTAGGCTTCTTGAGTTGCTGTCAGTTTGCTGTTCATAATATGGTTGGAACGACTTTTTCAAAGCGTTTGATTTCTGACGAGATTAGTTAGTTATGGTTAACTTTCATCGCTTATAAAACACAGCATCTTGATTGTCAAGAAAAATGATGTGTTTCGGTTGGCGGAAAACGGTTGTGCCGCCTGATTTTTCATTTTAGTAGTTTTGTTCGAGAGGAACCACAACCGGGAAACCGGCAACTTCGGCGATGACGCTTTTAAGATTGAAGACCTCTTCAATGATCTTTGGCGTGATGATCTCTTTCGGACCGGCGGCGTGGAGAGCGCCATTTTTTAAAAGGATGAAAGAGTCGGCAAAGCGCAGGGCGCTGTTGAGGTTGTGGGTGACGACCAGGGTTGTCAGGTTTAGCCTGTGGGTGATCTTTTTCAGTAGTGACATGACCTCAAGTTGATTGATGAGATCAAGATGGTTGGTAGGTTCATCGAGAAGCAGGATTTTGGGTTCTCGGACTAGGGCTCGGGCGATGACCACCTTTTGTAGTTCGCCGCCGGAAAGTTCATTGGTGAAGCGGTCGGAGAGCTGGTCAAGATGTATCAGTTTAAGGATTTCATCGACCTGTTGAAGCCCTTTTTCGGCTTTGTGACGTTCCGGGTTGAGAGCCTGGCGACCGAGGAGAACGGCCTCAAAAACCGTGCAGTGAACGGCGGCTGATTTTTGTGGCATGTAACCACAGTGCCGGGCAATTTCACGGCGGGTCATCTGGCGGTAATCATTGCCGGCAATAAAAACCGTTCCCTGTTGCGGTTCAATAAGCCGGTTGATAGTTTTAAGCAGGGTTGATTTGCCGGAACCGTTGGTGCCCATAATAACCCCCAGGGTTCCGGGTTGCAGGGCGAAAGAGATCTTCTTAAGAACCGCTGCCTTGTGGTAGGCAAAGCATATGTTTTGCGCTTTAATACTCATTGTCTGACTTTGCGGTTCCGGGCCAGCAGGTAGAGAAAGAGCGGGGCGCCGGCAAAAGAGGTGAGAATGCCGACCGGCAGGATGACCGGGGCCATGATGACTCTGGCCAAAAGGTCGGCGGCCAGCAGTAAGACGGCACCGGCTAATGCCGAATAAGGGATCAGGTAGCGATAGTCCTGTCCCACCAGAGGGCGCATCAGGTGCGGGGCAATAAGTCCGACAAAACCGATAATGCCTAAAAAAGCGATGGTTACGGCGGCCAGCAGAGCGCTAATGACCAGGGCTGCAAGACGCAGGCGTCCGACCTGAACGCCCAAACTTGTCGCGGTTTCATCACCCCAGAGCAGAGCGTTAAAACTCCATCCTTGACGCCCGAGATAGAGGAGGGCCGGCAAGAGCAGGCTAAACATCAGAAAAAGATCGCGCCAGCGGGCTTTGCCGAGATCGCCAAAAGTCCAGAAAACGGTTCCGGCGACCTCGATATCGGTTGCGAAATATTGTAAAAGCATGGTTACGGCGCCAAAAAAAGCGCTTAAGGCGACCCCTGCCAGGATCATTGATTCGGGGCTGATATCGCGAAAAAAAGCGAGCAGGGTTAAAACTGCGACCGTCAAAAGCGCCCCGCTAAAGGCGGCCAGAACAATAATATAGGGTGCCAGACAGGTTGGAATCAGGCTCTCGGCGGTCGGCAGGCCGGCACCTAAGACAATAATCGCAAAGGCCGCCCCGCAAGCGGCCCCTTGGGAAACCCCGAGCGTAAACGGTGAGGCCAGGGGGTTGCGTAAAACATTTTGCATGGTGGCCCCGCTACAGCCGAGTGCCGCTCCGGCGACCAGGGCTGCAGCGGCTCGTGGGAGGCGGATTTGACGGATGATATGAGTCAGTAGGGGCTCGCTACTGTCGCCACCTAGGATGTTGACCAGCATTGGCCAGGAGATCTTGTAGGTGCCGATCTTGAGTGAGAGAAGAAAGAGGAAAACGAGGCCTAAAAGGAGTAGCAGGCCTCCCCAGTTGCGCCAGCCGAGTCGTTTTTGGTATGCGCTAATCGTTGAGTTTACAACTGGTTTCATCAGCGGCAGGCAACTTTTTTGAGGTAAAATGGCTGGTAGGCTGGAAGCGTTGTGACATCAATTTTCAAGCCTAGAAAAAAATTGAAGATTTCAGTGATTTTTTTTTCGACGGTGAGAGTCTTGAAACTTTTTGGATATAGTCGGCTGCCGATGTAGTAGGCGTTGGCCAAGGCACTTTCAAGGTTGGTATTGTACTGGTTGTAGGGTAGTACCGTGTAGAGTTGTTTCTGCTCTACTGCTTGCAGCAGTTGATAGAAATTCTGGTTTTCCAGGTACTCCCGGCTGACCAGATGAGAGCTGCTGTAATCGAGAAAAATCATCTCGGGGTTCCACTTTAATAACCTCTCTTTATCAATAAAAAGGTGGCCTTTGGCCGGGTTGTTCCCGGCAACATTATTGGCTTTAACCAAATTGCCGGGGAAATAGCCCACTTCGGTGCTCCCCAGTCCGCGAATGCCCTTGTAGGCGAGTCCGCCGAAATAGGCAGTTGGGGAAGATGTTTGGGCTTCCGCAGTTTTCTGGTGCAGTTCGGTTTGGGATTTTTCCAGGAAACTCACAATCTCTCGGACCCGTGGTTGTCGATTAAGGACCTCTCCCATCAATTTGAGCGATTGCAGCGCTTCTTCACGCCAGACACCAAGCTTTCCGTAGCTTAAGATGATTGTTGGAATCCCGGTTTTGGCCTGTAGGTTTTCGATTTGTCTATGACCAAGGCCGATAGAGAAGATCACTTGGGCCCGGCAGGCGAGCAGGGCTTCAAGATTCGGCAACTTGCCGGGACCGCCGCTACCGATCTGTGGCAAATGGGTAATGTGATCAGCGCTGACGCTTGAATAGGGGCGAAAGAATGGTGGCAAGGGCTTGGTTTCAATCGTCTCAATACCGACCACCTTGTCGATGGCTTGCAGATAAACCACCAGGCGCAGAGTCCCGGGACCCAGGGCGACGATACGGTCGACTTTTTCAGGCACATTAAGCCTGCGCCCGGCCAGATCGGTTACCTCCCGAGCTTGAACCTGACCTGCGAAAAACAGGAAAAAAAGCAGCAGAGCAAAAATTTTTGTATATTTCATAAGTAAATAACGTGAACCGCAGGTTAGGGACAGACCTTTAGTTTGGGCCCTGAATGTTAGTGAGAAATTACTCTTGGGGTACCCATCTTTAAAGTGGGTGAAGCACAGTTTGCTGTTTATGGAATCCCATCTCAAAATTTGCCGCTGATTTTACAGACTGTAGTGAATGGCACTCCGGCGTAGTATTGGCTGGTTCTGAAACCGTCGTCATCAGCCTTTATAGTGCCGATATACTTTTTGTCAAACAGGTTGGTAAATTCGATTTCAAGGTTGGCCTCTTGCAGAAACCAGAGATTTTTTATCTGATATCCTATCATCAGGTCAACTGTCGTATAATCATCGACTTGTTCCTGGTTTTCAATGTCTCCGTAACGTTGATCGACATATTTGACGCTGGGTGAGATTGTGAAGCCTCTGTATTTGTAGATCAGCCCGGCTTTTAGAAGCCAGCGCGGCGTGTCCGGCAGATCATTGCCGTCTGTTTTGATAAGGCTGCCCCGGCTACCCAGGTCATTATCAAAGGTGGCTTTGGTGTAGCTGGGGTTGAAATAGCATATCAGGTTTTCGGTCGGGTAGATGTTGCACTCAAGTTCAGCCCCCCAGATGGTGGCATCACCAATATTTTGGTGATAGTTGACGCCGACCTGATCGTCGTAGGCGACAAAGAGCAGGTCTTGATGGCGGGCATGGAAGATGGTTGGGGAGAGGCTGAACCAGCGGTGTTGAAAGCGCCAGCCGAAGTCGAAGTTATCCGAGGTTTCAAGTTTCCATTTGTTAAAGATATCCTGCAAGGTAAGGCCGGCTGCCTGGAATTTGCTGCGGTTTCCACTGTAGATCGTAGCGATCGGTAAATAGGCGTAGGGCCGCATGTAGTTGCGGCCATAATTTAAGTAAAACTCGAGGGCCGGAGAGGCTTCATAGCCGAGGCTCAATGAAGGCAGCCATTTTTGGAAATTCATGGCTTTAAGGCTCATCTCGGAGTCGCTCCCGAGGTTGTTATCAAGGGCCTGGCTGGAGGAGTAGGGAGTGCTTTTATCACTCAGATAGGCCTGGCTGGCGGGCTCGTAGTAGGAGAAATATTTGATCCCGGCCTGACAGGAGAAGGGGCCGAAGCTGCGCCCCAGCTGCAGGTAGGGGGTGTGGATCTGGCCGCTTCCCCGATTCTCGGCAAGAGAGGCCCAGCCGGCATAGTTGCGCCCTTGGTCGTTGATTTTGTTTTTGCGGATATATTTTTCGAGATCGTGGTTTTCATACCAATAACCGGTACTGACCAAGGTCCCGGCCCAATCTCCGACATATTCGAATTTGGCGCCGAACCGTTCAGCCTCAACATATTTGTCGGCCCCGCCGTCAAGCCATTTCTTGTCTTCTCTAGAGTAGTAGGGTTTTAATGAGAAGCTATGATTTTCTTTGGGTTGATAGTTGATAATCGCCATCACGTCATGATTCCTGGTGTCGCTGTGATGGTATTTGTAAAAATCAACATCGACCGGGGTTCCGGTCAACTCTTCCAGATAGTCATCATCGTAATGTTGGGAGATATGGCGGGCCTGATCGTAATTAAGGCCCTTGTAGAGATCCTGGTCGACCTGATTGTAGTTGTAGAAGAGTTCAGCCTCAAGGTTGTCGCTGAATTTCTGGTTAATCCCCAGAGTGAGGTGATCACGGCCACCGACCTCTCCCGCACCTTTCCACTTGTCGGCTTCGGTGTAGGACCCGGCGAGAAAGAATTTGGTCTGGCTGGGCAGGATGCCGGAATCGAGTCGGAAAAAACTGCGGGTCAAAGAATTTGAGCCGAGGCTCTGTTCCAGTTGCAAGGTAAGATCATCGCTCGGTCGAGCGTAGCTTAAGGCGATGGTGCCGCCGCGATTGCCGGTGCCACTGCTTAATGCAGCCGGAGTCGCACCGCGGTAGAGTTTGATGGCGGCCATATTTTCAAGATCATATAGATAATCCCTGGGGCCAACGCTCATGATGCCGTAGTTGGGGATGCCTTCAACGGTCATCCCGGTGAACATGCTTCTGATGCCGCGCAGGCGAATCTCGGCTCCGCCGATGCCGGTGGGATCAGTGAGTTCGGGATTGAGGCCGGGCAGTATGGAAAAAGCTTGATAGACGCTGCTCAGGCCGCCGATCCCGGCCAGTTTTAATCCGGCTGAGGTGATTTCACTGCCCGTGTAAAGCAGGTCGCCCTCCTGTTTCGTGGGGCTGATGGGCTGGGCTTTGACCGTGATCTGTTCCAGTTTGTTCGCTGTGACCGGTAGTATCTCGCTGTTTCCCAGGCAAAAGTTTGAACCGAGCAATAAAAAAAAGAGTCCTAAAACCAGTAGCTGATGGATTTGGTGTAATTTGTATAACATACGATTGTTTCCTGAAGTCAAATAAGGAAAACGGCCAAAAAAAAGACCACGAAAGCGGGCGGGCTCATTTCTTTAAGAGCCCGCCGACCTTCGTGGTCGTGGTTTATTCTTGTCTATCTCTATTGCGGTGTTTAGGTGCCGGAAGAGCCGCTTGCAACCTTCTTGGTTGTCGTTTCGAATCCCTCGTTGCAATTGAGCAACTGCGTATTAAAACAAAAAGGTTGAAAAAGTCAATAGTTTTTTGTTAACAGTTTGTTGGAAAATGGTTTTTTGCAGGGGCGTAAACTGCTTGAAGGTTCAGGTTTGGTTCTAAGGTGGTTAGGGTTAAGGGATCGCGTATGCAAGAGAAATCTATCATGGTTGCCGGTGAGTTTAATCTTGAGGCCGGATTGGCTCTGGGTGGCCCTGAGGGCGTTATCTTTGTCCATCCTCACCCGCTTTATGGTGGTGATATGCGAAATCCGGTAATAACTACTATGATGCGTACTTTTCAGGAGCATGGCTGGACGACCCTGCGCTTTAATTTTCGTGGGGTTGGGTCAAGCTGCGGCACCTACGATGAAGGTCGTGGTGAAGTCGATGACTTGCTGGCCGCAGTCGCTCGTTTACGTCGGGAAGGGGTTGAAAGGGTTCTATTGGCCGGTTATTCTTTTGGCGTCTGGGTGATCTTTCAGGCTGCCGTTACCGGCAAGCTTGACAAGGAGAGGTTGCTTTTTGTTGCGCCGCCGGCCGCGATGATGGAATTTAGTGAAGAGTCACTGCCGGGCCTGGAGCTTGTCGTTGTTGGTGAAAGAGATACTATCGCACCTCCGGAAGAGGTTGGGTTTTTGACTGAAAAATGGAATCCGGCGGGATGCTTAGCTATGGTTGCGACGGCGGACCATTTTTTTTCCGGTTGCCTGGAGTCTGTAGAGAGGGTTTTGCAGCAATTTTTACAAAAATCGGACAAGTAGTTGGTTCTTCATGAAAAACGGTGATTTCCAATCAATCTGGATCAGTGGTGTCCGGTTTTAAATGAAAGCTCCTTGATACAAGCTTTACGAGTATTACCCTTGATCCGACAGCGAAAATGAATATTACTGTTCTGCCACTGATCAAAAAAATCATGATTCTGATAACCTCTATCCATTATCCCGGTTTGGCCAGACTCCAGTATCTGTTGAACAAAAGGTCGCTCAGCCCAAACCCCCTTCTCGTGCCCTGATTATGTATTAACATCTAATTTCCCACTTCCATTATCATTATCTAATCATTATCTACATAGTAGACGGGCACCCTCCTGACCGATCTGAAGACGAGGATCTTTAGAGCATCTTAAAAAAATAGACTCATTCAAGATACTCTATTGTAAATCATTATTTTATTCTGCTGCTTAAATTAGTGTTGACAAGTGGTTGATAGCATGATAAGAATGCCACTCAGTTATAAACTATCATAATAAGTTGTATTCATAAAGTTTGTAAAGCAAACGTCATTGCGGCGTACAAAGAAAGACTGCCAAGATCATTTTATATTGACGGCCCCACAGTTATAGAGGTTAAACCTTGCAGGACAAGCGCTCCGAGATACTGACTTCCGCAACCCGGGTTTTCGCTGGAAAAGGTTTTGAGCAGGCAACGATTTCAGAGATTGCCAAAGGTGTCCAGATGGCACCTTCTGGAATATACACCTATTTCAACAACAAGGAAGAAATTCTTTTTGCAATTATTGAAGAGTTTCTTGTGGCCAGCATTAATGGCCTCAAAGATCACCTTGAGGGGATTCAAGGAGCCCTAAACAAACTTCGCAAAGCCCTGTGGTTTCACTGCAAAGCCTACTCTTCCAGTCGCGAAGAAATCCAGATTGTTCTCGAATCTCGATCGTATCCCCGTTTTTACAATTCCCCGGCCTATGAAAAGTTAAAACAGTACAGCCGGATTTTTACCACTATCATTGAAGATGGAATTGATGAGAAACTCTTACACAACATTTCGTCAGCGCGCATACTTCGCGATATGATCCTCGGAACGGTTGACCATGTGGCAATAAACTGGACGGTGAAAAACGGTCCCAGCCCGCTGGAGATAACTGAACACCTGTTTAGTTTGATTTCCAATGCAACGACCTGCAAAGATGAGGAGGTTGCATTGGTCAACAAGAAAGAGCTTAAACGCAAACAGATCTTAAATGTCGCCACACATCTGTTTGCGACATCCGGTTACAAAGATACTAATATGGCTGAAATTGCCCGCACGGCAGGAGTTTCAGAAGGGACGATCTATGAATATTTCCTCAACAAGAGAAACCTGCTCATCAATATTCCCGAAAACAGACTGAGCAAACTATTGGATCAACTCGCCGGGAGTGAGCCTGAAGATGAAATACGGAAAATCATTCATACAATCTTCAAATTTCACAATGAAGACCATGACTACTCAACTATATTAGTCTTGATGCTTAGGCCGGATAAAATTTTTTACAAATCCGAAAGTAATGAAATTCTAGATAAAATATTTGCGGTCATCGAAAAATCCATTAGCGCCGGACAGAGTCGCGGGATTTTCAGGCAAAATCTTGACCCGGCAGTTTACAGGGCCTTGCTGTTTGGATCGATTGATCATGTTATGATCCCTTGGATTATTTTTAATCGCAACTATGATTTGGTAGAAGTGGGTAACGAAGTTTCAAGGCTTTTTATCAGTGCTATAAGTTGTGAGAAGCCACCAGAGAATAATAGTTCATAAAGAATAATTGCGAATCGAAAATGTCATGAAAAAAGACTTGCAAAACACTCTCGTAAAAGATCAAAACTTGACAATTAAGCTGGATAAAGAATACCGTTGCCCAGTGTGTAATAGGCTCTTGATGCGAGGACAGGTGATTCGAATTAAAACCCGTTGCCCAAAATGCAAGAGAATGATTACTATTCACGAGTAATACCTGACAGAAAGCCTGACAATTATAAAACCGGGTAGAGTGCCTAAGAGCGCCACGGTTTTTGAGAGCTACCAAGATAGCCGGTTTTGGGGAACAGTTTCCCAGCACCGGCTTTTTGTTTTTTAATGATCAACGAAAGGGTCTCCATAGGGTTTTTTCTAGTTGACAATAGGCAGAGGATATCATGATGAATGCAATATCAGAAGAAGGTAAAGGGTATGAAAGTAACCGAAAACACTGGTTAGCCGAAGAGGAGAAAATCTATGATTTGTGGAAGCGAGCCGAAAACCCGGGCGGCCAGAAGCAGATTGATCGTCTGAAGAGCCAGGGCAAAAAGCCGGTACGGGAGCTTATTCGCCGGCTTATCGATGTCGACACAGAGTTTTTCGAGCTGAGTCGCGGTGCCGGGTTCGGTATCAACTACGAAACAACCAAAGATGTCCCTTCGGCCGGTGTCGTGACCGGGCTTGGTAAAGTGCACGGTAAATGGGTTATGATTATCGCTAATGACAGTCGCGTTAAGGCTGGTGCATACTATCCCATTAACTGTAAAAAACATTTACGGGCCCAGGATATTGCAGATCAGTGTGGGCTTCCGTGTATCTACATTGGTGATTCCGCGGGTGGATTCCTGCCCATGCAGGATCGGGTTTTTGCGGGGCAGGGCCAATTTGGACGTTTTTTCTATAATATGAGCCGGATGTCCGCCAAGGGCTTGAAACAATACACGTTGAGCACCGGCGGTAACACGGCTGGAGGTGCCTACATAGTTTATCTGGCTTGTGAATCGATCATGATTGATAAGCTGTCCTACTCTTTTCTAGGCGGCCCTCCGATGGTTAAGGCCGCAATCGGGGAAGAGGTCACAATGGAAGATTTGGGAGGGGCCCGGGTGCATACCGGGATCTCTGGTGGAGCCGACCATTTTGTCAGGTCTCAGGATGAAGGC
>Ga0307991_1000484_pt1 | contig 28730 bp, 21 predicted proteins | sample EllFjometagen131_FD_203146 | JGI IMG/M metagenome (GOLD analysis project Ga0307991, IMG submission 203146) | Marine microbial communities from Ellis Fjord, Antarctic Ocean - #131 | ecosystem: Environmental > Aquatic > Marine > Unclassified | place: Southern Ocean | collected 2014-10-08 | reverse complement strand
ACAAAATGATACAACAGTACTGATACATTATGTGATTTATGTATGTATTCGCTTTCACTCATGCATACAAAGGTAAAATAATTACGCCGCAGAGCGGCGGGGAACTGACCCCGAAATGAGATTAGAACGGCAATTAAAAGCAAAAGGTTCAGATTTAAGTCCTGAAAAGGCAATTGAAATTGCTAAGACAATTTATAGTATTAAGGTTTATATCCCTTCCTTAAAAGAAAGTATTACCAAAACACTTATCATAAATGACGAACAAAAATATCTGGTAAATCTTTTTGATCTCTGATTTGGGTGTCCTATGTCGAAAACAGGAGTTTTTTTAGAATATCGAACACTGAACACCCCCGAAAGTTTTCGGGGTAATGATTTTAGATTTTTTTTTAGTGCTCTTGACAAATCATTATTCATTATTCGTTAATCGATATTCGACATTCGATTTTTCAATCGTTTATTTTTCTTCCTGTTTTGTGCAAGCAAAAAACTACTAATATTTAAATTATTGAAAACAAGACTTAATTTATGAAAAATGCTTGTTTTTTGTGTGTTGCATTGCACAAAACAGATATATTTTTATAAAAAAACCACAGTTTTACAAATTTAATAATCTGTAAAACTGTGGTTATATTTTTGAAAAAAATCAGACTAATCTAAACAGCCAAAATTTCTTCAAGATTTTCCATTCCTTTACTTATCGCTTCTTCGTTAAGAGGGAGAAGACTATGATATCTTTCGGGAATTGATTTTTTAAGACCCTTAATAACATTTTCTAATTTAACAATTGGTCTCATTTTTAGAAAAGCACCTAAAACAACCATATTAAATATTTTGGTATTACCCATTTCAGAAGCTAATTTAGCTCCATTAATTTTAAAAATATTAATATCTTTTCTTTCAGGATTATGCGAAATACCATTTGGATCGTAAAGTAAATAACCACCCGGTTTAACGGTTTCTTCAAATTTATCCATCGATTGCTGATTAAGTACAATAGCAGTGTCAAATTCAGTAAGAATAGGAGAGCTAACTCGCTCGTCGCTAACAATAACAGTAACGTTTGCAGTACCACCACGCATTTCAGGACCATAAGAAGGCATCCAACTTACTTCCTGATTTTGCATAATACCGGAATAGGAAAGAATTTTTCCCATAGACAAAACTCCTTGTCCTCCAAATCCGGCAATAATAATTTCTTCAGTCATATCTTATATGATTTTATTTTTCTTTTTCGATTAATTTACCATCAACTTTTAAATCTCCAAGTTTAAAGAATGGGAACATGTTTTCAGCCATCCACTCATTTGCTTTAACAGGAGTCATTTTCCAACCTGAGTTACAGTTAGAAACAATTTCAACAAAATTAACACCACCAATACCATTAACTTGGTTTTCGATAGCTTTTTTCAATGCTTTCTTTGTTCTTCTAACATGAGCAGGAGTGTGAACTGCATGACGTGAAACAGAATATGTACCAGGAAGCTGAGCAACAAGTTCAGTTATTAATAATGGATTACCCATCGTTTTTACATCACGTCCATAAGGAGATGTAGATGATTTCATTCCCTCAAGAGTTGTTGGTGCCATTTGCCCACCGGTCATTCCATAAATTCCATTATTTATAAAAACAATAAGAATATTTTCGCCACGGTTACAAGCATGAATTGTTTCAGCAGTACCAATAGCAGCTAAATCGCCATCGCCCTGATAAGTAAAAACAAACTTTTCAGGCCATAGTCTTTTTATTCCTGTTGCAACAGCAGGAGCTCTTCCATGTGCAGCCTGTTGCATGTCAATATTCATAAATTCGTAAGCAAGAACTGAACATCCAACAGGAGCAACTCCAATAGTTTTTTCTTGTAGATTCATCTCATCAATAAGTTCCATAAGAATACGATGAGAAGTACCATGACCACACCCCGGGCAATAGCTCAGAGTTTTGTCGGTCATTAATTTAGTTTTTTTATAAACTATATTTTCAGGATTTATGATTTCTTTTAATATTTTGTCTTCCATCTTTTATCCTCCAATAATTTTATTTTCTAAAACTTCAACAATCTCCGTTGGGGAATATATCATTCCTCCGGTTCTTCCATAATGCTCAACTTTTACTTTTCCGTTAACAGCAAGCCTTACATCTTCTACCATTTGTCCTGTACTTAATTCAAGAGTTAACATAGATTTTACCTGGTCGGCTAATTTGTTAATCACATCAGTAGGGAATGGGAAAAGTGTTATTGGTCGTAAAAGACCAACTTTATGACCTTTGTCTCTGCATAACTGAACTACTTTCTGAGCAATTCTTGCACTTGAACCATAAGCAATTAAAAGATATTCTGCGTCGTCGCATTCAATTTTCTCGAATCTGACTTCATTATCGCGCATATCCTGATATTTCCTTTGAAGTTTATTATTATGTTTTTCCTGACGGGATGAATCCAAATCAAGAGAAGTAATAATATTTCTTTCTCTGCTTTCAGGTTTTCCTGTAGTTGCCCAGGTAGAATTTTTAATTATTTCTTCTTCAGTCCATCTGGCTTTCTGCTCTTGAAATTCAACTTTTTCCATCATTTGTCCGATTACTCCATCCGACAAAATCATAACAGGATTACGATATTTAAAAGCAAGATCGAAGCCTAATTCAACAAAGTCTGCCATTTCCTGAACAGAAGCAGGGGCAAGGACTAATAAATTATAATCGCCATGACCACCACCTTTAGTTGCTTGAAAATAATCGCATTGCGAAGGTTGTATGGTACCAAGACCGGGACCTCCTCTAACAACATTTACAATAAGACAAGGAAGTTCGGCACCCGCCATATATGAAATACCTTCTTGTTTTAAACTGATTCCGGGACTTGATGACGAAGTCATAGCTCTTTTACCGGTTGCTGCTGCACCATATACCATGTTAATTGCAGCTAATTCACTTTCTGCTTGAAGAATAACCATCCCGGTTCTTTCGTGTGGTTTTTCAGCCATAAAGTATTCTAATACTTCCGATTGAGGTGTGATAGGATAACCAAAGTAAGCATCAGCTCCCAAACGGATTGCTGCCTCGGCTATTGCCTCATTACCTTTCATTAATTTTAACTCACCCATATTATTTATTATTTTATAATGATAAAATGATAAAATTCTACAATGCTTAAATATTTCTTGATAATTAAATCTATGATAAAAAATGACTTGAAAATCACAATATTAGATTTTTTCATTTTTTGTATTATTATTATTATCGCATTAAATCATTCTCGCATTTTAACATTTATTAAATGTCCATTTTTTTTCTGTAAACTGTAATTACACCGTCAGGACATACAATAGCACAATTTGTGCAACCGGTGCAAGCTTCGGGATTTTTCATGAATGAATAATGATATCCCTTACCATTTACTTTTGTCGACATACCGATAACATCAGCAGGACATGCGCCAACGCATAATTCACAACCTTTGCATTTTTCGATGTCAACTACTATAGCTCCTCTAATTTTTGCCATAATGAAATTATATTATTTTCTTAAAATTTTTTTTTTGATTTGTGCAAAGTTATAAAAAATTACTCGAAGTTTTTAAATATTATCTGAATAATTTTATTCTAAAAAGCAAAGTATTTTTATTAATAAAGTTAAAAATACTCTTATGAAAAAAAAAGTGAACCGATGACTTAAAGTTACCGGTTCACTAAATTAAAAATATTTAAAATGAACTAAATCTCTTCAAATCGTCCTTGGAAAAATCTTAAATTCTCTGGTTCATAAATAAACTTCAAGCCTTTAATTGTATCTCTCTTTTTGTAAAGTGCAATAATGCTTTCGGCAACCATATCCATGTGAGAATTTGTATAAGCTCTGCGAGGAATAGTAAGTCTAACTAATTCAAGTTTAGGTCTGTAATTTTTCCCGTTTTTCTTTCTTCCGCTTGAGACATTTCCACGTTCCATAGCTCTAACACCAGATTCAACAAATAATGCAGAAGCAAGTGCCTGTGCAGGATAGTTGTCTTGATCGATATCTGGAAGGAATCTTTTTGCATCAAGAAAAATAGCATGAGTTCCGGCAGGTTCTACAATAGGAATACCTGCTGCAAGAAGTTTATCTCCTAAATATTGAGTCTGTTCTACACGAGCTTTAATATATTCAAGCTGAACCATTTCTTTAACTCCTTGTGTTTGAACTGCCATATCTGCTGCTGAAATACCTCCATTAGTAACAGAGCCTTCATATATTCTTAACATGTTAAGAGCTTTTTTGTAAAAATCTTCGTCATCTCTAATTGCAAGGAAACCCCCAATATTTACAAGATAATCCTTTTTACTTGAAACAGTACATCCATCGCCATAGCTAAATAATTCGTGTAAAATTTCTTTTATTGAAGTGTCCTTATATCTGGCATCTTTTTTCTTAATCATATATGCATTTTCTGCAGCACGAGTTGCATCAAACATATTTTGAATATTATGTTTTTTACAGAATTGGTAAACTTCTTTTGCATTATCCATTGACACCGGATGACCACCAGCAAGATTCACACTTAATTCGTAACTAATATAAGGAATGCAACCTTCACCGTGTTCATCAATTATTGCCTGAACTTTTTTAAGATCAACATTTCCTTTCCAGATAAATGTTGATTGTGGATCGTGAGCTTCATCACAGATAACATCAACGAAAGTTCCACCTGCCATTTCCTGATGCAATTTTGTTGTAGTAAAATACATGTTTCCAGGAATAAAACCATCTTTGATCAAACATTGAGACATTATATGTTCTGCAGCTCTTCCCTGATGTGTAGGGATAATATATTTATATCCTGTAACATCCTTTAAAGTTTCAATAAAATCGAAATAATCTTTGCTTGAAGCTTGTGTTTCACATCCTTCATTATATTTTGACCACTGATTTACACTCTGTGCAGTTGTACCGGAATCTGTTAAAAAATCAATGGTAATATCTTTTGAAGGAAGAAGGAAAGTATTAAAACCTACTTTTTCAATAATCTTGCGACGTTCCTCAATTGTATCAACACCAACATACTCAATTGTTGTAATAATATGTGGTTCGCAATCAAAATCGTATGCAGTGATTTCAGGAATATCCCATGAAAATTCAGCTTCATCGTCCCAAACTGGACTGTTTAGTAATTTTAATCCTTTAATATTATCTTTTTCAGAAAAGATATAGTTCAATGCTTCAGCAATTTGAGTTAATTGATTATTGTTAAACGATAATCTGGGAATTTGAAACGGAACTATATTGCAATCTGTAAATTGTCCGTCAAGGAAAATTCTAACACCTGATTTTAAATATATTAATGCAGCGAGAGTGAAAGATTGATTTTCTTTAATATGAGGAAAAAATTCGTTAGCTTTAATATAAATTCCATCGCTACCTAAATAATAAGGCACTCCTTTTAAAAGAGAAGCAAAATCATTAATTTGTTGAGTAATCCAGTTTGCCTGATTTTCAAAAATCATTTCCTGAATACCACGAGCGAATATTTCCATAGTTCTTCCGGCCATTCCACCATAAGTGTGTAAACCTTCGTAAACAACAACTTCGTTCATGTATTTCTCAAATATTTTATAAGTATTGGTAGCAATAAGTCCACCTGTATTACAACGTGGGTCCTGTGCTGCATCAATTACACAAACATCTGTTAAAGCAGATATTTTTTTAATAATTTCTGCAAGTTTCATGTTTGCATATTCCGATACATTGTCACGGATATAATTTGCATTTTCAACAATTCGTGAAAAATTAACAATCAAAGGAACTTTGTTTGCGGTACAAATTTTATGTGCTTCTTCAAGATTTGCTATTGAAACCGGTTTGTATCCGCTTTTGTATAATTCTATATAAACATAAGGAACATTAGTAAGGCCGGCAAGTTTGTTGGTCAATTCGGCAATATTAATATTTCCTGAATAAAGAGAATCATTATCTGATAATATTTCTACGGAAGCTGATTTGTCTTTAGTTAATAATTCAGGAAGGCTTGAGTTTGAATAAATCACATCTCCTTTAGAAACCATAGTTGCTGTTATTAACTTATGTGCTCCTTTTAAGTTATGTGTTGGACAAACATAATCAAATCCAAAAGTGTCTTTCACAACTTTCATTAAAAATTCGAAGTTACGGCTACCTGCGTAAGTTTCGTCTCCGATAAATAGTCCTGAAAGCTGATCCTGACTCATTGCGCTTGTTCCCTGACTGGTCATATCGAATGTAACATTGTCAGAATGAATTCTAAATGTGTTGAAAGAAGCATCTTTCAATGCTTCAAGTCTTTGCTCGAAAGTTGTAAAAACAACTTTACGAATAGTTTTAATTTTATGTGGTTCTGATATCATAAATTGTAGTTTAAGTATATTATATATATAATTTTGCGCAAATTTATTAAAAATTATTGAAGATTTCTGCAATATGTGTTAATGAATTTTTAAGATTTTTATTTTTGGTCGAAATGACCGGTTAGGATAATTAAATGTTAAAATGCGAGAATAAAATAATAAAAAATATAAAAAAACAATATTGTAATATTCATACTACATTATCGAAGATTTAATGAATATGAAATAAGGTAACCAATAAAATAGCATTAGAAATAAAATGTCTTAAAGAGGATGATTTTCCATAAATTTTTCCAAGCGATATTTTAAATCAGGGAATTGATTCTTATGAACTAAAGAAACACAAGCTCGCAATCCTTCTTTTCTGGAACTGCCGGTAATGGCAAGAGATATTCCGCTAATACCGTAATATAAAAGCTCTTCAACTAATTCTTCGCCTAAAAATCCGGGATAAGAAAATGTAAAATAAAAACCATCAGCAATTAATTCATCTTCATCCTTATCATAAACAATATTAAATCCATTATTAGTAAATAGCTTTTTCATGATTTTGGCCCTTTCAGCATATTCCAAAACACTTTCTCTGTAATTATATTTTTTATCATTAACAGCTTTAAATATTGCAGAAATAGCATACTGAGGCGAATGAGCAGTTCCTGCATTGATTGCATAAAGCGAACCGTAAATTAATGCCTGACCAAAAATGTCTGAATTATAACTTTTCTTTAAAACCGGAGAAACAGTATTAAAAATTTTATCTGAAACAATTAATGCGCCTAATCGCTGACCGGCATAACTAAATGCTTTGGATGAAGAAATCAATAAAATATAGTTATCGGTATAATTAGCTACTGTTGGTTGATATGGTGGTTCTCCGGGAATTGAATAATCTTTTCTGAAATCCATACCAAAATAGGCAAGGTCTTCCATTACAATAACATTGTATTTATTCGCTAATTCGCCAATAATTTTTAACTCTTTTTCGGTAAAACAAATCCATGAAGGATTATTGGGATTAGAATACAAAATTGAAGTAATTTCTCCTTTTGATAAATGTGATTCTAATTTATCTCTTAATTTATCTCCTCTATAATCATAAACATCAAAACTGTCAAAATTCAAATTTAATGCTCTCAACTGTTGTTTGTGAACAGGAAAACCAGGATCTAAAAACAAATGTTTATACGGCTTTTCTGACATATTTCCAAGAGTCATAAAAGCAGCAAAACTTCCTGAAGTAGAACCAACTGAAGGTATGCAACTGCTTTTATCAACATCAATATTTAAAAACAGTTTAATAAATCGTTGAGTTTCGTATTTGAATTCGGGAATACCTTCTATGTTAACATATTTTGAAGCAACTCCTTTTTTCAAAGCTTCAATTTCGGCATCTACACCGATTTTAACAGCTTCAAGACCGGGAACTCCCATTTCCATCCGAATGAATTTCTTACCGGTTTCTTCTTCAATTTGGTTAACAACTTTCAATAACTCTCTGATAGATGCTTTTCCAATGTTGGGGAGCTTGCTCTCTTTTATTTTTCTGCTTACAACTTCTTGATTTATAGGTGTCTTTTTTATGTCCATTTTTATATCAAATATTTTAATAATTAACTTCAAAAATAACAATTTACTTTAATAAACAGTGTGAGTTTGGCTTTTTATTTTTCAATTCTTATCCTTGCATCTACAGCATTTAAGCTGTCTTTTGTTCCAATCAAAGGATTTATATCCATTTCAAATATTTCTGGAGCAATAGTTACAAGTGCTGCTACACGAATAATTGCCTCTGCAAAAAGCTCTTCGTTAACCGAATCCTGGTTTCTTGCTCCCTGAATAATTTTATATCCTTTCAGGTTTTTAATCATTTTATGAGCATATTCTTTTGTTATTGGTGCAAGAGATGTGGTTACATCTTTCAAAATCTCAACAAAAATACCACCAAGCCCACAAAGAACCAGATGACCAAATTTATCTTCTCGTTTAGCACCTATAAATACTTCTGTGCCGAACAACATCGGGTAAATTAAAACAGCATAAGTGTCTTTAATGCTCATCAAACGATCGAATTCTTTACTAACAGTTTCTTCGTTTTTAACATTTAACACAACCCCACCAACATCAGATTTGTGAACAGGGCCAACAACTTTCATGACTACAGGAAAACCTTCTTGTTTGGCAAAATTCAGGGCATCATTTTTTGTTTTTACAACAATCTCTTTTGTTCTTCCAATTCCTGCAGCATCAAGTAATCCTTGAATTTCTATAGGAGATATGTATCCATTTGAAGCATTATCAATAATATCTCTTATTTTAGCTTTTTCAATATCTGGTAATTGTATGTTTTCTTTATCAGGAGCAGGAGTATAATAAGAACGGGCTAATATATTTCCCAACATTACCTCATCAGGAAAGTTTAATCTTCCTTTCGATAAAAACTCATCAACCTCTTCTTTTGCAGTCAGAGTAGATGGTAAGACAGGGAAAATTGGTTTTTTTGCTGTTTTCATTTTTTTATCCAGAACCTCATAAACATCAAAAATTCTAATCAGTCCGGGAGTTCCAAAAATAACAACCATTCCGTCGATATCATCAAATTTGTTATCCACATAATTAATTATTGTACCTAATTGATTTGCTGTTCCGGTAGCAAGAAAATCAATAGGATTTCCAACGGTGGAACCTGGATAAAGCTCTTCTAATAATTTATCAGCTTTCTCACCTTCAATGTGGGGAACATTTAATCCGTTTTTTGAAAGAGCATCGGTATGCATAACTGCCGGTCCTCCGGCATGAGTTATTATTGCTATATTTTTTCCTGTCAATTTTTTATGTGCAAATATTGCACCTGCTGTAATTAATTCCTCACGACTGTTGCATCTTAATATACCTGCTTTTTGAAACAATGATTCAACAGCAACATCGGGACTGGCAAGCGCACCTGTGTGCGATGATGCTGCACGACTACCTGCTTCTGAAGAACCGGATTTTATAGCTGCTATTCTGCATCCTTTTCTAATTAGTGATGATGCATGCTTTAGAAGCATCTCTGGTTTGTCAATGCTCTCGATATAAAGAAGATATGAATCAGTACTGATTTCCGGATCATAACTTTCATCCATGTGTTGTATAAATTCTTCAACACCAAGTTGGGCGCTGTTGCCAACAGAATAAACTCCCGAAAAAGTAAGTCCTTTTGGTATCCCTGCTTCTAGAATAAAACATGCAGTTGCTCCTGAGCCGGAAATCAAACAACATCCTTTTGGATCTAATTTTGGAATAGGTAAAGTAAAAATTCCATGATAATTTGGATTAAGAACACCAACACAGTTTGGACCAACTAATGATCCGTTAACATTATTAATTGAATCAATAATTTCATGTTCCCAAATTTTGCCTTCAGAATTATTCATTTCGCTAAAACCGGCAGACAAAATAATAAAAGCTTTTGTGTTTTTTAATTGTGTGAGAAGCTCAACCGTGGCAGGAATAAAATGGGCGGCAATAGCAATAATTGCAAGGTCAACAAAAGGCAGATCAGCTGGCGATTTGAAACATTTAATTCCTTGTACCAAATTTTCTTTTGGGTTAGTAACAAAAAGGTCACCCTTGAAATTCCCGTCAATAAGATTTTTTAATACTTTTCCACCCGGTTTGTATATATCATTCGAACCCCCAACAACAACTATACTACGGGGATTTATAAGTTCTTTTGTTATCATTAAAAATTATTAATATGATTATTATAAATAATGTATGACAAAAGTAAAGAAATTAATATGATTTAGATGAAAATTATCGACCTCAGATATATTTATTAAATCAATACGATTTGGCTTTAACATCTTTCTTTTTTTGCTAAATGCTAATCTCATTTGCATGTTCTATTTTATTTTCTCAACCAAAACCTTTTAAGTTTAAATATTCTTTTTTTCCGGTTGTAATCGCGAGAGTGTTGCAGAAGGTCATCCGCGCTTTTTAAAAAAGTAATAAGCGACAGATTATTATTAAAGGTATTAATTCTTTCGTTAAGATAGTCGGAAAGCCATTCTTTCAGGTGATTGGTTTTATATGTCTCTTTCTCAATTTTATTTAACTGGTAATTTATTAAATCAATAATATCAAGTTTATCGAGATTTTTTTCTAAAGAAATTTTTCTAAAAGTTGATGAAAGATAATCTATACATTCTAGAGTAACTGAATTAATTTCCTTTATTTTTTCCGGAAGTTCGGAAAAAGATTTTTCAAGATTATCGATTAGTTCGCTCTGAGTTATGTAGTCAACAAGACGTGATACGCTTATCTTTTCAACTTCTTTATCTTCGAATTGTATCTCAAAGAAATTATTTAAATCTTTTTCTTTTAATATTTCTATTCTCTCGGGGAAGATGTTTGCTGCTTCTTTTACTTTACGTGATGTTGATTTAAAAATATTTTTAAAAAAGTCAATAGTTTTATTAATAGAAAAATCATAATCCGCATAATTAAACTCTATAGTTTTATCTTCCTTTATTTCTTTAACAAGATTTTTTAAATATAAAATAAGGTTATTTTGCTCCTTGTAAACGGTAGAATTTATATTTTGCTCGATTTCACGATAAATATTGATGAGAATAATTCTTATCTTCAATAAATAAGAACTTAACAATTCTTCGAGAATAAAACTATTATTTAATAAGTTCTGATCGGTTTTCCATTGTAATGGATAATCTTTAAGTGTTTTTTGTATTTTTAATGCTTTGTTTGTCGAGTCTTTTTTAATCTTTTTGTTTATCAATAAATCATCCATGTCGTTACAAATATTTTGAATGTTTGATGTAGTATCAGCTTCCATTTTAGCAAAAGCAGACTCAAAATTATTTGTATTTGAAAGACTAATTTGCATAATCTTTTTCGATAGTTCTTCCAACTCAATATTTATATCTTCAGTAGTTAGTTTTCTAAGTCCGTTCTTTTTTTCAAGAATAGCAAAACTATTATCAATACTTTGAATTATTTTTCGAGATTCGATTATTAGTTGTACACTAATCATGCATATCTCTTCTGTTATATTATAAATCAATAAGGCTAAATTTCCCGGAAAATATGATTTAACGAGTTTTTGATATTCAATTAAAAGGGTAGGGGGTTTTTCTCTGTTTTTTAGTTTTCTGAGGTTTCTCTTTTTAAAGTTCTTTGTTTTATTATCATCAGAATCATTTATAATAAGATCCTTTTCTTTGAGATTAAAAATAATTTCTTTTGAAATGGTATTTAAATAAGAATCGATATTTCTGAAATATTTGTCGTAACCTCTTTCAAGTAGTTCTTGTTGATTATTTAAGGTATTATTTTTGTATTTTTCTGATAATTTACGGAGTTGAATCAATAAATTACTATGGTGTCTGACGAGAGCTCTTTCAAAGTCTATTCCTTTATTTGTTTTGGCAGATGTAATTATTTTCGAAAAAATATCAATTAAAATATCGTTTACCGAATAAATTAAATCATTGTTTAAAAGAGAAAACTCGTTTAATGATTCATTGAAAAAATCTTTGTTTAGATATTCTATTTTTTCGTACAACAAGTTTACTTCATGTTTAAGAACGGAATTCTGTGGGAAAGAAATATCTTTAATAGCATTTTTATTTTTTGTAATTTCAAATTCAATATTATCTTTTAAGCTTAATTTGTTATAAAAAAGATCATTTTGCTGTGAGCCATTTACAATGTTTTTGTTTTCACCAACTTTCAAATCTTTAAAATAAGAAGAAGCCTTTGCCAAAACTACAGTTCCAACAGAATTACATAATTTATTTATGTTATTGATAAACTGATCTTCGTAACCAATTTCTATTTCAGGAATACCTAAAAATGTTAAATCGGTATTAATAGATTCACTTTTAATAATATCAAAAATCGATTTTTGCTCAATCTGATTATTAACAATTTTTATTTCAGCTTTCATTCTCAAATTTTCGAGGATAATTGCTGTGTCATCATAGAGCATTTTCATTTCTTCGTTAACCGGATTTACAATTATAAGTCGCACCTTTGCATTTCGCCATTCCTCAGAAAGAGTAATAAATTTTATCAGCGACAAAATAAAATTCCCGTTATTGCTGCCACCTCTCCACCAGATATCAATTTGATTATACTTGCCAAAACCAAGTTGTTTATTGTAATGAAGTAAGAGAGTGTTTAGATCGTAATCTGTAATATTTTTTATAAGATGAACGAATTTTTCGGGATGGTCGCTGTTTTTTCCCCAGCCGAGCAAAACGGTATTAGGCTCAACACCGGAAAATCCGTATGAAGCAGCTATGGTTTCTATTCCTTCATAAATATCTCTGCATTCCTGTCGACGAGTAAAGATACCCTGATTTTCGTCGCTCTCATCCGAATATTGTGATTGTTTTAATTTAGTAATTAATATTTTGGCGGATTTATTTTCAATAAGTTCGAAACATGAAAGAAACCCGAGTTTACCAACCAGATGTTTTCCAAGTTCTAAAAGATATGGTCTTGCTCCTATTGATCCTGTAAAAAGAATAATATTTGGTCGCCAGTTTCTTTCATCAATAACTTTCTGGTTCATTTTATGCAATGCTTTCCTGATAACAGAAGACCAAACACTTTGCCACACATCTCCAAAGTCGAGTTGTAATTCTTTTCGTTTAATAATAAAATAAACTCCTGTAATAAAGATAAGAGCCATAATCATCGCGAAAGTGTCCAATTTAAACATCACAGTAAATGAAGCAATAAAACCAATTATTCCAACCCATTTCGAAATATTAAAACTTGGTCGGAAATCGATGCTCGCCCATTTTTCGAGAGCAAAAGCAAGATTGATAAAACCGTAAGCAGCAATAAAAAACATAGACACAAGGCGAGCAATAACGTCAAGGTCTCCAATAAGAATTCCTACTTCAGCAATAAGAAAAGAGAAAATTAAAGCATTTCGAGGTTCGTTATTTTTTCCATTTCCTATACTGAAAATTTTTGGAATAATCTTATCTTTCGAAATAGCTTGTAGTATTCTTGGTGCTCCCAATATTCCTCCAATGGCAGAAGAAAGTGTGGCACCCCAAATACCGGCAATTACCAGCGGAGAAAACCAGGCAATTTTTAACAAAAAGTTTTTATCATTAATCAACAAGTCCCTGTCAACGAAATAAGCTAAACAAAATGCTAAAACAATATAAACTATTAGTCCGATAATTATTGCAGACATAGTTCCAACGGGAATATTTTTTTTAGGGTTTTTTAGATCGCCGGACATAGCAACTCCGGCTGTAAAGCCCGTTGCTGCAGGAAAAAATATAGCAAAAATTACAATAAAAGAAATGCCATTTCCTGAGGAAGTTATTGCAACAGGATTAGAAGCAAAAGAATCACCGGTAAATATTCCAATAAAAATAGAAGCTAATGAAAGCACAATAGCTCCCAGGATAAAAAACTGGGTTTTTATGACAATAGAAGTACCAATAAAGGCAATCACCGTTAATAATATTAATACAATTGTTCCAAGAATCCTGAAGTCGGTAATAGTGATTCCAAGCCCAAGAAAGTTTCTGATAACATCTATTCCAAGAAAGTTTTCGCAAAATCCAATTATATACAATGCAATGCTAAAAGCTGTACCAATAAATATGGTAATCCCAATGGCACCTCCCATTGGTAATCCCAAACTCCGACTAAGAATGTAATAAATACCTCCGGTTTTTATCTTTTTATCAGTTGCAATTGATGAGATACTTAAGCCTGTAGTTATGGAAATAACATGTGCTAAAATTATTATTCCAAGAGCACCAATTAGTCCGGCTTCTCCAACAACCCAGCCTAATCTCATGTACATAATTACACCAAGAATTGTGAGAATTGATGGAGTAAAAACTCCTGAAAATGCTCCGTACTTTTTAATTTGTGACATAATTATTGAATATGCTAAATAAATATAAAAGTAGTATTTTTTATTCATTTACAGGATAAGGACCCACATCAAATTCCTCATTGTGATATCCTTTTATCCCAACTATTTTTGATAGTTCGCTTCTAAAATCTTTGTTGTTTTTTATACTATCTAACATATATCTGAAATCATATTTAGGTTTCCAATCTAATTCCTTCAATGCTTTTGTGTTAACATAAACTCTATCTATCTCAGGTAACATTTTCCAGTTTTTAAATTTATAAATCTCTTTAAAATCAGGAAATAACCTTTCAACAACGCCTGGTGCATTATTTCTTAGTTCAGATAAATCGTTTTCTGAAAATGGAGTTGTTGCGCTTATAATATATTTTCCAAACCCAATACTTGCTGCCTTATCAATGGCCAATAAATGCGCATTTGCAGCATCTTCAATATCAACTCTTCGATACAAATATTCATTTATTTTTAAATTATTATCAGAATACAATTCTCTATTAATTTTTTTATCGTCTTTCTCCGGAAAAAAACGAGATGTCCTTAATATTAAACATGGAAGATTATAATTCCTATAGAATAATTGACAGAGGTCTTCAGCTGCTGCTTTTGTGACACCATAAATATTTTTTGGAATCGGTCTTACTTCTTCTGTTATCCAAATAGAAGGTTTATCCTTTGATGGTGTAAGCATATCTCCGAATGTACTTGTAGTACTTGTATAAATAAATGATTTAACATTTTGCAGCCTTGCTTCCTCCAATAAGTTTAGAGTGCCGGTAAGATTTGTATCTATAAAGTCTTGATAAGAATGAGTTGCAACATGAGGTTTATGCAAAGTTGCAGAGTGAATTACAGCAGTAACACCATTCATGCAGCTTCTAACAAAATTTCTGTCTGCAATTGAGCCTACTTTTGTGGTAAATTCTGTTTTTATAATATTTATTCCTAAACAATCGATTTTTTTCTCTTGAAGCAATCTTATTAAAGCCTCTCCTAAATGTCCACTACTTCCTGTTACTAATATTCTCATAATTAAATAAGCTAAACTGTTATTTCTAAATTGTCATTAATGTATTTAGTGTATGAAGCAGTTTTATTACAACATAAAATGAATATTATCAGTTGTTGTACTGTTTGGCACCGCTATAAAATTATTATTTTTATAGAATCAATCAAGTCTAAATCAAAATTCTGTATTAGTTTTAATTGACTTTAGTCACTTTAAGTACTTCATTAGTTACAAACTATTCAATTTATCTTCCCTGATTAATTGGTTTATTTCTTCAACAATGTTTTTATAATCAGATTTTACACCACAGTTGTATATTTCCAGTAATGGATTATTATCCAATATTTTTTTAAACAGTTCACCTGAATTTGGGGTTTTCTGAAGTTTTCCATATTCTTCATAGGTAAAACTCAAAAATGCAACATTTTTTGAAATACCTCTGTTGTCAAGTAAGTAGCCATTTATTAGCTTTGAGGGATAAGTGTAATTTTTACCAATTCTTATGTCACTAACAGCAGGATAGGAAACAATTTTTTGCTTATCATCTGAGAGCACAACAGGAATATTATAAAAGTAATCATTTTTAGTTTTATAAACAATGGCAGGTGGTCCGGGCATATTTACAAAAGAAATTTTTTCGTTTTCTTTAACATTAGTTTTTGTTTGTTTTACATTTGTTTTACAAGAAATACTTATAACAATTAATAAAATGATTATAACAAATGCGGTAAAATAATTTTTCATAATTAATAAGTGTTTGATTATTTATAAGTAAAATTTTTTATAAAATTAAAAATTGTATTCTAATTATTGCAAAATGCTTAAAATATTTTAATAAATTTGCACTTTTAAATGTAAAAATCATAAATCAATTATAATTTAATAATTAAAATTTAATCAAATGAAAAATGTAATATTAACAATCACAGCAATAGTCTTTACAGTTTTTTCTTTGAATGCTCAAGAAAAAAAAGAAGTAAATACCAATGCACCCAAAATTGAATTTGAAAAAGTAATTTATGATTACGGAACCATTTATAAGGGTGGTGACGGAACATGTTATTTTGAATTTAAAAATATAGGAAAAGAACCTCTAATTCTTTCAAAACCACGTTCTTCTTGTGGTTGTACTGTTCCTACATGGCCAAAAAAACCTATTCTTCCTGGAAAATCTGACAAAATAAAAGTAACTTATAACACCAAGCGTGCAGGTATAATAAATAAAACAGTAACTGTTTATTCGAATGCTATTAACAGCTCCATTGTTTTACGAATAAAAGGTAAAGTAGTAGCTGCACCCAAAGAACAGTTACCAATAAAAAAGACTGATAAGGGCGCAACACCGATAAATAAATAGTAGAAGAAAAAAGAAATATTAATTCAGTTAATAATTATTGAGATTTTTTTAATTTTTAAAACTAATAAAATGCCAAAAACATCAATAAAAGGCAAAAAAATGCCTCAATCACCAATTCGTAAATTGGTTCCTTATGCAGAAGCAGCAAAAAGCAGAGGAGTTAAAGTTTATCATTTAAATATTGGACAACCTGATATTCACACACCTGAAGTTGCATTGGATGCAATCAGAAATTACGACAAAAAGCTTGTAGCTTATTCACATTCTGCTGGAATTCCTTCGTATAGAGAAAAACTTGTTGGCTATTATAAAAAACACAATATCCATATAACAAAAGATGAAATAATAATCGGATCAGGTGCTTCTGAAGCTATTTTATTTGCAATGCAATCTTGCATTGATCCGGGTGATGAGATAATTATTCCTGAGCCGTTTTATGCTAATTATAATGGATTTGCAGTTAATGCAGGCATTGAAGTAAAACCAATAAGTTCTTCTATAGAAACAGGTTTTGCTCTTCCTCCAATTGCTGATTTTGAAAAAGCTATTACTTCAAAAACTAAAGCAATTATGATTTGTAACCCTGGTAATCCTACCGGTTATTTATACTCTCAAGGCGAACTGGAAACTTTGCGTGATATTGTAAAAAAACATGATCTTTATTTAATTGCTGATGAAGTTTATCGTGAATTTTGTTATGATGGACTTACTCATTATTCAGCGATGTATCTTGAAGGAATTGATGATAATGTTATACTTATTGATTCAGTTTCGAAAAGATACAGTGCATGCGGAGTTAGAATTGGTTGCATGATAACAAAAAATAAAGAAGTACTAGCAACAGCTATGAAATTTGCCCAGGCACGTCTTAGCCCTCCAACTTTTGGTCAGGTACTTGCTGAAGCTGCATTGGAAACTACTGACGATTATTTCGAAGAAGTTAAAAACGAATATCTTGCCAGACGTGATGTTGTTGTTGAATATGTAAATAAAATTGAAGGTGCATTTTGCCCTACTCCGAAAGGAGCATTTTATGTTGTGGCAAAACTGCCAATTGATAATTCAGATAGATTCTGCCAGTGGTTGCTCGAAGATTTCGAATACAATAACGAAACAGTTATGTTAGCTCCTGCAACAGGATTTTATGCCACAAAAGATATGGGCTTGGATGAAGTTAGAATTTCTTATGTACTTAATGTAAATGATCTGAAAAGCTCAATTAAGTGCCTCAAAGAAGCATTGAAGGTTTATCCGGGAAGAACAAATCAGATTGAGTTTTAGGTTGAAAAAAATTCTTAAATAGAAGTTAAGTGTTCTACAATTAAAATTCTAATTTGCAATTATTCAGTATCTGAAGCAAATTAAAGTAAAATAACTTTAAAAATATATTTAATGACGCTCCCCGCCGCAAGCGGCGGGGAATGTAACCCTGGAGATCCCTCGGCAACGCTCGGGATCAGTTCGACTAAATAATTTTGCTTCACAAAATTAAAGTCTCACTGATTTAAAATCAGGGTAGAGTAAATACTTTATCCTGATTTTTTTATACTCATCAATTTTTGCTTTCCAGCTTTCACGAATTTCATCTTCGCTTTTTCCTGCAATAATCTGCAAACGTAATTTATCAGTTCCGGCTAACTTATCAAAAAATGCATTAAAAAAATCATCTTTATTTTTAAAGAAATTATACATTTCAATTAAATATTTAAGATGAATTTTATTCATTTTGTTTTCAATACAGAAATCTTTTAAAAAATATCCATTACATTCTTGATTTTTGAATGGTGGATACAGACTAGCTCCGGGAGTTTTTTTTGGAGTAAAATAATAATCACCATTAGTGAAATCAGGATGACCGATAATTTCGAAAGGAGAAGAAGTTCCTCTTCCAATGCTGATAATTGTTCCTTCAAAAAAACATAAAGACGGATAAAGGTAAATCGAGTTCATAGAAGGCAAGTTTGGCGATGGTTTCACAGGTAACTGATAAAAAGTATTATGATCGTAATTTTTGCATTTAATAACTTTAAGATTGCATTTAATACCGTTCTTTAGCCATCCTTCACCATTCACCATTTTGGCATATTCACCAATAGTCATTCCATGAACCACCGGAACCTGATGCATTCCAACAAATGAAGAAAACTCTTTTTCTAAAACAGGTCCGTCAATGTAATGCCCGTTTGGGTTTGGTCTGTCGAGAATAATTACTTGAATATTGTTTTCAGCGCAAGCTTCCATAACATAAGCCATTGTTGAAATATAAGTGTAAAATCTTGCACCGACATCTTGAATGTCAAAAATAACTATGTCAATATCGCTAAGAATATCTGCCGTAGGTTTTTTGCTTTTTCCGTAAAGCGAAATTAATGGCAATCCGGTTTTTGAATCTTTATAATTATCTACTTTTGCTCCTGCATCAGCATTTCCTCTAAAACCATGCTCGGGTGAAAAAACTTTTACAATGTTGATTCTCATCGCTAATAAACTATCAACTATGTGAGTATGACTTATTAAAGATGTTTGATTTGCAACTATTGCTACTTTTTTATTTTTTAGCAGAGGAATATATTTTTCCGTTCTCTCAGCACCGGTAATTATTTTTTTGTTTGTTTGCGATTGACATGAAATCAGAAAAAAAACAAAAAATAATATTGATAGAAGTTTATGGATCATGATGAAGATCTTGTAATTATAATGTTTTTTATTTTTATTCATATCTGAATAATTTCGATTTCAGAAATATTTAAGTAATTAATAAAACTATTTTTAAAAACAGTCTTTTCAAAAATACAATTTTTTTGTAACCCAAAGAAAAGAAAATATCTCAGAATCATCATTTTTCCTATTTTTGTAAAAAATAAAAACATTGAATACTGAATTATTTATAGCGAAGCGGATTTTATCAAAAAACAATGAGAACTTTTCTCGTCCTATTGTAAAAATTGCAATTACAAGTATAAGCTTAGGCTTGGCTGTGATGATAATTTCTGTGGCTATTGTTACCGGATTTCAAACTGAAATTAGAGAAAAAGTTATCGGTTTTGGATCGCATATACAAATTACAAATTTCGATTATAATAAATCATTTGAAGATTCACCTATTAGTAAAAATCAATCTTTTTATCCATTTCTTGATACAATTCAGGGAATTAAACATATTCAAGTTTTTGCAAATAAAACAGGTATTATAAAAACCAAGGATCAGATAGAGGGTGTGGTATTAAAAGGTATTGACTCTGATTACGATTGGTCGTTTTTTGAAAATAAAATTATCGATGGTAATAAATTTATTGTTACAGATTCATCCCAAAATAATAATGTGATTATTTCAAAATCATTATCCAAATTATTAAAACTTAAAACCGGAGATGCGCTTAAAATGTATTTTGTTTCAGGGAGCGGATCACAGCCAAGAGGAAGAAATTTTAATATCTTGGGAATTTATGAAACTGAATTAGAGGAGTTTGATAAATTGTACGTAATCTGCGACATTAAACATATTCAAAAACTTAATCGTTGGGATGATGATCAAATTGGTGGGTTTGAGGTATTTCTTGATGATTTTAATGAACTTGATGAATTAAGTTATAAAATTTATAATGAGATAGGATACGATTTAGATGCAAAAACTATAAAAGAAACAAATCCCCAAATCTTTGATTGGCTCGATTTGCAGGATGTTAATGTAGTTGTGATTTTGGTTTTAATGGTTCTTGTTGCCGGAATTACTATGATCTCGACTCTTTTGATTCTTATTTTAGAAAGAACAAATATGATAGGAATTTTAAAAGCTCTCGGTTCAAAAAATTTAAGTATACGAAAAATGTTTCTTTACAATGCTGTTTATATAGTGGGGAAGGGGCTTTTATGGGGAAATATTATTGGAATAGGACTGTGTTTGTTGCAAGATTATTTTCATCTATTAAAACTAAATCAGGAATCGTATTATGTTTCTTTTGTCCCAATTAATTTGAATTTGCAAAGTATTGTTATTTTAAATGTTGGTATTTTCGTAGTTTGCTTGATAATGTTGCTAATCCCATCTTTAATTATTACCCGAATTTCTCCTGTTAAAGCAATACGATTTAGTTAAATTTTATTTTTCTACTTACTAATTTTAATTAATGCTTTCCAAATTTGGGAATGATTATACGAATATGAGATTATTATACAACTTTGAGACATGATATAATAAGTTTTTTTTAAACCAAAAAATGTAAAATTTTCTTCATGATTTAAGACAACTTATACCAATTGAATTTCTAAATTGCTGATAAATATTTTGAAATATTTTTTTCTTTGTCAAAGCAAATATTCTTTACATCCGTATGGACGGAAATAATATTTAACACAGAGAAAGTAAAAAAGAAACGAAATATATCGGTAATTTGGATGTTCAGTTGGTATAATAGTCATAATATCAGGTTCAAACAATTCTTTTACTATTGTCTTTTTTGTATATTTTCTACTATTAATTGCTCTTAGCAACACTGCGAAAAAAAAACTGGGATCATTTTTTAGAAAATCTAATTTCTGCTTTTTAAAATAAAGCCTTAATTGAAATATATTACCGATATTTGTATTGAAAAATAATTTATTTAGTTTTATTGAAAATCCTACTAATTAAAGACAAAGTTTTGTTATAATGCTAAATAACCAAAATAATCTATTTAAAAATTTTAAAACAATGCGAAAAATATTCTTATTTTATCCAATTTTAATATTAATCTTATTTAGTGCTTGTAATCAAATGAAAGAAAAAGTTGATCTTGTTGTATTTAATACAAAAGTTTATACAGTTGATAAAAATTTTACTATTGCTCAAAGTTTTGCAGTAAAAGATGGTAAATTTTATGACGTTGGCACGAACGAAGAAATTCTTAGAAAGTACACTTCAAACAATACTTATAATGCAGTTGGATTAACTATTTATCCGGGTTTAATTGATGGTCACTGCCATTTTTATTATTATGGTTTAGGAATACTTCGTAATGCTGATCTTACAGGAACGGAGTCATTTAATGAAGTTTTGGAAATATTAAAAGTTCATCAGAAAAATAATCAAGAAAAGTGGTTGATAGGTCGAGGGTGGGATCAGAATGATTGGAAAATATCTGAATTTCCCGACAAGGATGAACTTGATAAATTGTTTCCGGATATTCCTGTTTATCTTACCCGTATAGATGGTCATGCAGCACTTGTAAACAGCAAAGCACTTGAAAAAGCCGGTATTACAAAAAACACTAAAATTAATGGCGGAGATATAATTATCAAAAATGGTGAACCAAGTGGTGTGTTAATAGATAATGCAACAGAGCTTGTATCAGCATTAATTCCTAAACCTGGCAGATTTCAAAAAGAGAATGCCTTTTTAACTGCTCAAAAACAATGTTTTCAGGTAGGTTTAACTTCAATTGTTGATGCCGGATTACCAATGGAAACAATAAAAATAATTGATTCTCTTCAAAAATCGGGGAAACTAAAAATGCGAATAAATTCAATGTTAGGTTCTGATGATAAAAATTTTATAAAAAATATTGAAGCCGGAATTTATAAAACTCCACGGCATACAGTAAGGGCGGTTAAACTATTTTCTGATGGTGCTTTAGGTTCGAGAGGAGCAATGCTGAAAAAACCATATTCTGATAAAAAAAGTAATAGAGGGTTTTTGGTTAAGGATACAAAATATTATCAAAATATTTGCAAAAAAGCTTTTGAAAACGGATTTCAGGTTTGTACTCATGCTATTGGAGATTCGGCCGTGAAATTTATGTTAATGACTTATGGTGAAATATTAAAAGATACAAATGATCTTAGGTGGAGAATTGAACATTCTCAAATTGTTGACCCGGCTGATTTTTATCTATATCATAAATATTCAATTATTCCTTCGATACAGGCAACGCATGCTACTTCTGACATGTACTGGGCTGAGCAGCGCATTGGGAAAGAAAGAATGAAAGGTGCTTATGCATATCAGTATCTTCTTAAGCAAAACGGCTGGCTGATAAACGGAACAGATTTTCCAATAGAAAATATTAATCCAATGCTTACTTTTTATGCTTCGGTTGCCCGAAAAGATGTTAAAGGATATCCTGAAAATGGCTTTCAAATGGAAAATGCACTTAGTAGGGAAGAAGCTTTAAAATCGATGACTATCTGGGCTGCCAAAGGTAGTTTTGAAGAAAATGAAAAAGGAAGCATTGAAATAGGGAAATTAGCTGATTTTGTTGTTCTTACTAAGGATATTATGGAAATAGATGAAGAAAAACTTCCTGATGTAAAAGTTGTAAGAACATATATTAATGGTGAAACGGTATTTTCTCATAAGTAAATTGATGGCGGTTTGTAGTAATTAATTGTATTTTGATATTGTTTTTTAAGTCAAAACTAATTTATTTAAATAAAAAATACCATAATGAAAAAAGAAATTATTAATTTTACAACCGAAATGGACTCGTAGCATAACTGGATAGTGCACCTGATTACGGATCAGGAGGTTGTGGGTTCGAATCCCTCCGAGTTCACAGAAAAGCATACTTTTTCAGGTATGCTTTTTTTGTATATTTGCTTAAATAAAAATATTATCAAATGCAAAAATTCGATCTTATTGAAAAATTTTTAGAAATTTATGGAAACCATGAGATTTCTCCTAAAGTATTTTTTTCTCCTGGAAGGGTAAATCTTATCGGAGAACATACTGATTATAACGGTGGTTATGTACTTCCTTGTGCTTTGAGCTTTGGAACATATCTTGTAATTAGAAAAACAAATGATCATAATTTGAAGTTTGTATCAGCCAATTTTAAATTCAAAAAAGAAATTCTACTTAATAATATAAAAAATAAAATTGCAGGCGAGTGGGTGAATTTTCCTCTCGGGATTATTGATCAATTTTCTAAAAATGGAAAAAATATTTCTGGATTAGAGTTTTATTATTTCGGCAATATTCCCAATGAAGCCGGCTTATCATCCTCCGCATCAATCGAATTAGTTACGTCTTTTGCATTAAATAATCTTTTCGGTTTTGATTATTCAATTATCGATCTTGTTATGCTTTCGCAGAAATGTGAACATGAGTTTATTGGAGTGAAATGTGGAATAATGGATCAATTTGCAGTTGGAATGGGAAAAAAAGATCATGCTCTTTTTCTTAATTGCAAAACTATGAAACATGTTCCCGTTAAATTTAAACTTGAGGGATACAAATTAATAATTTCTAACACTAACTTAAAACGCGGACTATCTTCTTCAAAATATAATCAAAGGGTTTCTGAATGTTCTCAAGCTGTGAGTGATATTTCAAAGCTTATGAAAATTAATGATCTGAGTGATTTGAGTATTGATTTATTTAATGAAGTAAAAAGTGATATTAAAGATGATATTGCCAGGCAAAGGGCAAAGCATGTTGTTTATGAAAACAACAGAGTTTTGAAAGCAGTAAATGCTCTCGAGCAAAATCAACTCAAAACATTTGGGAAATTAATGATTGAATCCCATAATTCCCTTCGAGATAATTATGAAGTTACCGGATTTGAACTAGACACTCTCGTTGAAGAAGCATTAAAAATTGACGGTGTTATTGGCTCTCGAATGACAGGTGCCGGATTTGGCGGATGTACAGTAAGCCTCGTTAAAGACGATTGTGTTGAAGAATTTCAGAAAAAAGTAGGAGAGAAGTATTTTAATAGAACTAAACTTAAACCCGATTTTTATTTACCTGAAATTGGTGATGGGGTGAGGGAAGTTTGAAGTTTGATTTATTGACTTTATACTAAGAATATGTAAAAACAATGAAAATTGAATATTGTTTATTGAGTGTTGAATGTTAAATTTCTTGGTTTTATAAAAAATTAATGATGAATTGATAAATGCGAAAATAAAAAAACTGTTCAGATACAAAAGCTAAGTGTTGCCTGGTAAAATTCCTTTATTATCTGCGATTTAATATTTATGGAATATTTAATCATTTAAACATTTCATCATTATAAATAAGCTATTTGATAGATACACAGAACATGTATTTTTAATTAAAATAGCAGTTGATTACAATTCATTTAAATTTTAGTCTTTACAAATTTCTTCCTCCAAAAATTGCAGTTCCAATTCTTACATTTGTGCTTCCTTCTTCAATAGCAATTTTATAATCACCGGACATCCCCATCGAAATTTCTTTAAAATTATCATCAAAATATTTTTTCTTAAAGAAATCAAAACTATTTTTCAAAGTTCTAAATTCATTGCGCACTTGCTCCATATTAGATGTAAAAGTTGCCATTCCCATCACGCCGGCAATTCTAATATTTTTTAAAGATTGGAATGATTCCGATTCAAGCATTTCGATAGCTTCCTCCTTCGAAAATCCAAATTTTACTTCTTCTACAGCAATATGAAATTGCAAAAGACAATCAATTGTTCTTTCGTTCTTTTGTGCTTGTTTATTAATTTCCTTGAGCAGTTTTAAACTATCAACTGCTTCAATCATAGAAACGTAGGGAGCAATAAATTTTATCTTATTTGTTTGGAGATGACCTATAAAATGCCATTTAATATCTTTAGGTAATGCCGGATATTTTACTATTAATTCCTGAACTTTATTTTCGCCAAATACTCTTTGTCCTGCATCGTAAACCTCCTTAATCATCTTATTGGGTTTTGTCTTTGAAACAGCAACCAGTCTAACATATTCCGGAAATTTCTCAATTACTTCTTGTAGATTTTCTTTTACACTCATTTAATTAATTTTTCACAAAATTATAAAATAATATCTCATGTTTTTAGATTAGTGAATAATAAGTTTATTAATAAATTAATTTTTAACTTTGCAATTCAATTCAAATTTATTTTATGAAAATTTTAAGTTCTCTTATTAAGCAGCTGGTTTTCTGGCTACTGTATTTTGTAATTATAAGGGTTATTTATCTTCTGTATAATCTTAACTTTGTTTTAGCTGAAAATGTTAATTTCTGGGATGTTATATCATCTTTTTATTATGCTCTGAATCTTGATATTGCTACTGCTTGTTATATATTATTGATTCCATTTATTATTCTTGTGGTACAGAGTTTTTATAGTCCTTCGTGGATAAATAATGTAAATAAGATATATACTTTAATTATTCTTATTCTTTTTTCGCTAATCACCACAGCCGAGCTTGGTGTTTATGAAGAATGGAAAACAAAACTACATTATAAGGCGCTTACACAAGCAACACACCCAAGCGAAATATACAATTCTGCTGAAACATATATTTTCTTTATTTTATTAGGAATATTTATTATTGAAGTATATGGTAGTTTTTATATTTACAGAAAATTCTTTTTTAGCAAGCTCATCAAATTAAAAAGAAAAATAATTTTTTCAATTTTGTTTTTCCTGATAATGCCTGTGATTCTTGTAATAGGTATGAGGGGAGGATTACAGGAAATTCCGATAAATCAAAGTCAATCATATTATTCGAAACATAATATTTTAAATCTTGCTGCTGTAAATTCAGGGTTTAATCTATACATAAGTGTGTTCGAAAATTTGAAGAACTTCGGAAAAAATCCTTTTCAATTTTATGATGATAAAGTTGCTGAAGATAGAGTTAACAAAATATACGAGATTCCCAAGGATACTACAGTTAAGATATTGAAAAATATAAATCCAAATATTATCTTTCTGATAATGGAAAGCTGGTCGGCTGATTTAATTGAGTCGTTAGGAGCTGATCCTATATATACTCCCGAATTTCACAAACTTGAAAAAGATGGATTACTATTTACAAATATCTATTCTCCGGGATCTCGTTCAGAGCAGGGAATGGCATCAATATTCAGCGGATTTCCTTCGCATCCTATTTCAGCAATAACCGTTCAACCGGATAAGTTTGTTGGTTTGCCAAGTCTTATTCCTATTTTTAATAATAAAGGATATACTTCTTCTTTTTACTTTGGAGGCCAATTAATTTATGGGAATATTAAAAGTTATATTATTTATAATAATTTCGACAGGATAACTGAAGTTTATGATTTTGACAGTGATGTTCCAAAAGGAAAACTTGGAGTTCATGATGAATTTGTTTTCGACAGAATGTTAAATGAAATCAATGAAAATAAAGAGCCTTTTTTATCAGCTTTTTTTACAGGAAGTACACATTCACCTTTTGATATGCCGATGAAAATAAAACATCTCAGGGATGATAATTTCAATCTGTATGTAAACTCTGCCTGGTACACCGACAGTTGTTTAGGCGACTTTATGCAAAAAGCAAAAAGACAAGCATGGTTCGACAATACTTTATTTATTATTGTTGCCGATCATAGTCATCATTCGTACAAACACCATCCTTATCATTCAAAAGAGTACCATAAAATTCCATTAATGTTTTATGGAAATGTAATTAAAGACGAATATAAAGGAAAAACTATTGGAAAACTTGGGATTCAAACTGATATTGCAACAACACTTTTAAAACAATTAGACATTGATACTTCAGTATTTCATCGTAGCAAAAACCTTTTAAATCCATATTCTCCGGATTTTGCTTATGTTGCTTTTGAAGAAGGTATAGGATGGATAACTCCTGCAGGAGATTTCTTTTACGATAATCGTTTCGATCATTATTATCGTAATAGTTTTGATTCTGCAATTAAGGATTCTGTAGTTAAAGATGGAAAAGCATTTCTGCAAACAATCTTTCGTGAATATATGGAGTATTAGAAATGTTTGATGTTTAAAACTAAACGGATAAAAAAAAAGCCTGCACAACGGCAGGCTTACTAAATTTTAATAAGTATAAGAATAAGATTTAAATAGCTTTAACATTTACTGCATTTAATCCTTTTCTTCCTTCTTTTAGTTCAAATTCAACTTTATCCCCTTCATGAATTTCATCAATTAGTCCGGAAATGTGTACAAAGTAATCTGTTTCTGATTCGTCTTCGATAATGAAACCGAATCCTTTTGATTCATTAAAAAATTTTACTGTTCCTTTTTTCATTGTTATATTAATTTAGCGTGCAAAGATAAAATAATATTTTTAATAAAATAGAAATTAGCATCTTTTTTTAAAAAATTTATTTTAATTGTTTAATTGAATGATATTTATTTTTATTTGCATTGATTTTGCAACCTAACTACGTTCAATTTCTACTGACTTTTTTAAAATCTAATTTGCTTGTCCAAGCTGTTCTAACTCGTTACTAATCAAATCTTCAGTTTTAGAAATGATATCTTCAAACGATAAGCCTTTTGGTTCTATTGGCTCTAATAAAGTATATGATAATGTCTCTCCAAAGGATAAAGGAAATAAACCATATTTGTACAAATTAAACCCCCCATGAATCGCAAAAGGAACAATTAAAGCAGAAGGAGAAGCTTTTAACAGTATTTTTATTCCCCCTGTTTTAAATTTTCTCATTTTTCCATCTTTTGAACGCGTTCCTTCAGGGAAAATACACGCTGAATAATTATTTTTTTCAATTAGTTGACCAAGCCTATTAATTTCAATAGTTGCTTGAGATAAATTTTTCCTGTCGATTAATGCAGCTCCGCTGTGCCGTAAGTGATATGATATGCTAGGGATGTTTTTTGCCAATTTAATCTTAGATATGAATATTGGATGATATTTTCTAAAAAACCAAATTATTGGTGGAATGTCAAAAGAATTTTGATGGTTAGCTATTATTATTAATGGGTGGTCAACAGGTAAATCGTAAAATTTCTTTTTATGAATTTTTGTTCCCATTATTCGTAGGTTTGTGAATAATAGAAGATTTAAAAGTTCAACTGATTTTTTATGAGCATTACATCCCCATACTTTTCTGCAAATTACTTGTATCGGATGAAAAATCAATAGCAAAAAAGCAAAAATTATATAATAAATCGGTGAAAGAATATATGATAATGTCTTTTTCATTTCTTAAAATTTATTAATCTCCTGAAAAAAAAATTCTCTATTAAATTATAGAAATTATCAATAAAAGCGAAGATTCAAGATGCAAGTGCGACATTATTATCAAATTTAGTTAAAAATACTTTTCCAGGTGTATTATAATTAAGATTTTTTCTAGGTCTTCTATTCAGTTTCATTGTTATTTTATTGATAT
>Ga0307991_1000483_pt1 | contig 28742 bp, 28 predicted proteins | sample EllFjometagen131_FD_203146 | JGI IMG/M metagenome (GOLD analysis project Ga0307991, IMG submission 203146) | Marine microbial communities from Ellis Fjord, Antarctic Ocean - #131 | ecosystem: Environmental > Aquatic > Marine > Unclassified | place: Southern Ocean | collected 2014-10-08 | reverse complement strand
TTCTCATCGCTATTTTGCTGACCTTGCCCCTTGGGGTCATCGGCGGAGTGATCGCTTCGTCCATGCGGGGGATGCCCAACGATGTTTATTTCCAGATCGGTCTGCTGACCACTATTGGGTTGACCACCAAGAACGCCATCCTGATCGTCCAGTTCGCCAAGGCAAGAGTGGATCAAGGTGCAAGGTTAACCGTGGCAACTTTGGAAGCGGCTAAATTAAGACTGCGTCCCATCATCATGACTTCACTGGCCTTCGGATTTGGGGTTTTACCTCTGGCCCTTGCAAGTGGCGCCGGATCGGGTGCACAAAGGGCCATCGGCACCGCAGTGGTGGGAGGGATGGTGACTTCAACCTTTCTGGTGATTTTCTTTGCGCCGCTCTTTTATGTGATGATCTACAAGGCACTTGGCAAACAAAGAAAACGCGTAACGATGAAGTACGTTCATGAAGATAAATCAGGGGGGGCAGTGATATGAACAGACATCTGTTGTTTCTACTGGTTGGAATCATTTTTATGGGCGGCTGCACTCTGGCGCCGAAATATACACGGCCTGAAGCTCCTGTTTCTGACCAATGGCCCAAGGGTGTCGCATACATAGAAACCCAAAGTGCCACCGGAATACCTGAAGTATCGGATCTTAAGTGGAAAGAATTTTTTACCGACAAACAGCTACAAGAAATAATTGAAACGGCTTTGGAAAACAACCGGGACCTGCGACTTGCCGCGCTGAATATGGAAAGGGCGCGGGCAATGTACGGCATTCAACGAGCGGAACTGCTTCCCTCGGTCAATGCATCTGGCGGGGGAGGCAAACAGCATCTCTCGTCCGACCTGATCGCCCCCGGCGATCCGCGGACAAGAAAACAATACAGCCTTGATTTAGGCATTGCTGCCTGGGAAATCGATTTCTTCGGCCGCATCCGCAGCCTGAAAGAACAGGCCCTGCAGGAATACCTGGCCACGGAGCAGGCCCGCCGCAGCGCACAGATCATGCTGGTATCCGGGGTTGCCGGAGTTTATCTGACCCTTGCCGCGGATCGGGGCAACCTCAAACTGGCCCGGTCGACCTTTAAAACCCAGCTATCCGCCTACGATTTAATTCAACGGCGATACGAACTCGGATTATCAACTGAACTGGACCTGCGCCGGGCGCAAATTCCGGTGGATACGGCCCGGGGAGATGTTGCCCGCTTTATGCGGCAAGTGGCTCAGGATCAAAACGCCCTGAACCTTCTGGCCGGCGCTCCGGTGCCCGAAGATCTTCTGCTCACGGACTTGAGCAGCGTTGCCCCGCTCAAAGAAATTTCTCCGGGGCTGTCTTCCGAAGCCCTTTTGAACCGGCCTGACATTGTGGCGGCGGAACATCAGCTCAAGGGGGCATACGCCTTTATCGGCGTGGCCCGGGCCGCATTGTTCCCCCGCATCTCTTTGACCACCGCAGTGGGAACCGCAAGCGATGAGCTCTCCGGTCTGTTTGGCTCCGGCTCCGGTACATGGAACTTTGCACCGCAAATCGCCATGCCGATTTTTGACGCCCGCACCTGGGCCGCGCTGCGGGTCAGCAAAGCTGATCGGAAAATTCTCCTGACCCGATATGAGAAAACCATCCAGACGGCCTTCAGAGAAGTGGCCGATGCCCTTGCCGTGCAGGGTACGATTGACCGGCAGGTAGCGGCGCAACAATCTCTGGTCCATGCGGTTGCGGAAGCCTATCGCCTCTCCAGGGAACGGTATACACAGGGGATTGACAGTTATCTGGGTGTACTGGATGCACAACGATCCCTTTATGCGGCCCAGCAGGGGCTCATGGGCATACGCCTGGCCAGGCTCACCAACCAGGTGAGGCTTTACGCGGTACTGGGGGGAGGCGGCGACCAGTCCGAGCCATAAAATAAAAAACAGTCATAAACAGCGGTTCAGCACATCCGACCATTTTACAGGCAGATCTTTTGAATAATCCGGCGGATATCGGCAGCATGATCTTCGGTCCACTTCATTAAAAAGATATTATGCTCGATATAGGTGTAATATTCGTCATCATCGGCGTTCTCGGTTTCATAAAAATCCATCAGATCCCAATTAAGGACATAGAGGTTTCCAGCGGCCAGCATGGGTATCAGATTTTCCTGCTCCTTTTGCGTCAACGGCTCGATGCCGTCAAGTAAGGCGCATTGCGCATTGTAACTTTTTAAGAAAAGCGCAAATTTATCCATTCTCAAGCTGCCTGCCGCACTTCCGTTCCATTCGCTGGTAAAATAAACCAGGGCCAGGGCCACATCAAACACCCGGTAATCGATCTTTGCCCAGTCAAAATCAAAGAGGCCGACGCCTGTTTCATTTTTGTATTTAAGGTTGCCGGGATGGTAGTCACAATGAACGGGCACCTGCAGCATCCCGGCATAATTTTTTTCAGCGGTCATACACCCGTCAATTACGGAAAAAATCCGGTCTTTGTTTGCTTTGAACAGCCTGTCGCAGCGTCTGTGGCCAGCCTTCCGGGCATAGCTGGAAAAGGTGTTTTTGAAAGTGGGGATAAATTCCATAATCCGGGGCTGGGCCCGGTCGGCGCCCTCGGGTTTGATAAAATCACGGCCGGCATGATGCAACCGGGCCAGAATTTCTGCGGCACTGACAAACTCGGCATCGGTCAGATCCGTTTTGATCCAGGTGTATGGATCCTCCCCTTCAAGAAACTCAAACAGGCCCCAGTAGGTTGCCTTTTGCCCCTGGATCGATGTCTTGACAAACGTCGATCCATCGCGGCAGGGAATCACCCCCGAAACAATGTCAAGACCGTTTTGCCGTAAATGATTCAGCAGGGCATGCTCAAAGCGGATCTCAGATTCGACGATGTTGGGATTGTATTCGCGCATGAAAATTTTTTTTGATTGTCCCTGTATACCCACCCACACGGCATAACTTCTGTTGCAGTATCCCCCCAAAATTTCCTTGATTCGGGTCAACTCGCCCAGATCATATTGCTTTTCAATAATCGTCTGAATTTGAGTTGTCAATTGTGCGTCGTTAAGATCGGAGTCTACCTTCATATTGCCTCGCTGTCACATGTCATAAATAAAAAACAGGATAGTCACGCATTTTAAAAGCGGGAAATACGTTTAACCGATTGTTCAAAGAAGATGCTGGCATCAGAGACGGACGGGTCTATGCGGGGTATAATTTCGGATCACAGAGGGCCGAAAGCTGCACCCCCTGATTTAAAAAACATAGTCGTATTTCTCACCCCACGTTGAAACTCCACAGAATACCGGCGCAGATGGCAGAGCCCATCACCCCGGAAGAGTTACAGGCCATGGCATGCATGAGCAGAAAGTTGCCGGGGTCTTCCTGCTGGCCCACCAGGTGGACCTCCCGGGCTGAACCGGGAACAGCCGACACACCGGCGGCCCCCAGCAACGGATTAATTTTTTCCTTGGTGAACAAGTTCATGAATTTGGCAAAAAGAATGCCCGAGGCCGTGGCAATGCTGAAGGCAACCGCTCCCAAAGCGAAGATCAGTACGGATTTGGGGGTTAAAAAAACATCGCCCTGGGTGCTGGCACCAACGGTTAACCCCAGAAAAATGGTGGCGATATCAATGATGGATGAGGCCGCGGTTTTGGCCAGGCGGTCCACCACACCGGAAACTTTCATGATGTTGCCAAAAAAGAAGGTCCCCAGCAGCGGTATGGAGGCCGGTGCCAAAAAGCAGCAGAGAATAATGCCGATAACCGGAAAGCACAATAGTTCCTTGCGGGTCACTTCCCTTTTGGGATCCGGCATCCGGATGAGTCTTTCCTCCCGGGTGGTCAGCAGCCTCATGATCGGCGGCTGAATAATGGGAATAAGGGCCATATACGAATAGGCGGCAATGGCCACGGGCCCGATGAGATGGGGAGCCAGCTTAGCGGTCAGAAAGATGGAGGTCGGCCCGTCGGCCCCGCCGATGATGGCCACGGAAGCGGCTTCCTTGGGCAGAAATCCCAGGGCCAGGCCGCTGAGCAACGTAAAATAGATGCCCATCTGGGCTGCCGCTCCCAGCAGCATCAGTTTGGGCCGGGCCAGCAGGGAAGAAAAATCGGTCATGGCGCCAAGGCCTAAAAATACAATGGAGGGATACAAGCCGGTGGTCACACCGAAGTAAAGATAATGCAGTACACTATTGTTTTCATAGATGCCCAGACCGAATCCTTTGAAAAACGGAATGTTTCCCACGATGACACCAAAACCGATGGGCAGCAGAAGCAGGGGCTCATACTCTTTGGCGATGGCCAGGTACAAAAAAACACACCCGATGACAATCATGACCAGATTGCGGTAATCGGCAAGATAGTATCCCGTATTGGTTAAAAACTGAAGCAGCAGATCCATTTTTTATCCCTATTTATTCTAATTTATATGATTAACAAAAAGGTTTGGCAATCAGCGGATTATCAAACCATATATTCGATATGTAAAATAATATTGACAAGTTGTACTTCAAGGCAGCACTCTTCTCATCGGTTCCAGCAGAACACACCCTCTCCCAGGGGGACAATTTTCCCACTTTCCCTGAGCGATCTGATGGTCAGGTGGGGATGGGGCAGGTTGTTCTGCGTAAAAACATCGTAGAGTTCACAAAGCTGAAAAGACGCCCCCAGTTTTTCCACATAGGGCCTGGAAAGATCGCACAGTTGCCCCATGTCCGCATCTAAAAGATCAGGAAGGGCATTCCCGGATTTCTCATTTTTATGGACGGGTATCGGTTTCTTTCCAAAATTTTCAATAAAATCAATCACCTTGTACAATTGGGAAATAACCAACGACAAAATCGCCAGCCCCGACATCACAATCAGTCCACCGACGATGGCCTGGGCCCACCCATTATAATAAGATATCGCTTCGAAACCATTCAAGACCCTACCTCCTTTAAAGAATTTTTTATAAAAAAAATAATATTAATAAAGTTTGCACGGATGTCAACAGAAAAAATTATTAATTAAAACGGTATGCTTCACTAAGAATAAAACGTAGTGTATGCTTTATCGATATAGTCCGTTGGCAGAAAAATTTGGGATTTGGAATTAGGGGGAAAAAAAAGGATGCGGGTGCGTTATCAAATTTCAAATTTCGAATTTCCAGTTTCGGTATCCGCAGTAAGCCCTGCCATCATCAACCCGATGCGATCTGTTTTTTCGGTTTCAGATATATGAAAAGACGCGACAATCCGCCCATCGAACATGACGGCAATCCGATCGGACAGGGCCATGGCTTCGGATAGATCACCGGTCACCAGGAGAATGCCGGCCTGTTCCCGGGCTTTGATCAGCAAATTCCAGATCTCTTCGGTGGCGGCGATATCAAGTCCCTGGGTAGGCTGTTCCGCTACAATCAGCCGGGGCCTGCGAAAAAATTCACGGGCCAGCACCAGTTTCTGTAAATTACCGCCGGAAAGCTGACGGGCCAGGATATGAACATTAGGGGGCTGGACATCAAAATCATTTACGGCGGCCACCGCTTTTTTTTCCGCGCGGCCCCGGTGCAACCATGGGCCGTTGGAAAAGCCCTCCCGGGTGGTCAATAAAAAATTATCCACAAGGTCCAGATTCAGGCAGGTCGCCAGGCCCTGGCGATCTTCCGGGATATAGGACAGGGCTGCATCCCATCTGCGATGGGCAAAAAAATCATGCCAGGATTTACCCAGCAGTTTGACCTGGCCGCAGTCCGGCGGCATAAGTCCACAGATAGTTTCCACCAGGGGCTTCTGTCCGTTTCCGGCCACCCCTACGATCCCCAGAATCTCCCCCTGACGAACTTCAAAATTAATATCCTGCAAATGTCCATTACCAAGGTCGTTTACTTTCAGGGTGACCTGCTTGGGCTCCATGGGTTCTTTTTCAACCTGCAGCATGACCTCACGACCAATCATACGCCGGGCCAGTTCGGCCTTTGAGGTTACTTCGGCGGTATTCATGGTGTCGATGATCCGACCTTGCCGCAAAATAGCGATCTCATCGGCAATTTCCATGACTTCATCCAATTTATGACTGATAAAGACAATGGCTTTACCCTGGGCCGCCATCTGTTTCAGTGCGTCGAAAAATTGAGTGATTTCAGGCGGCGTCAGAACGGCGGTGGGCTCGTCAAAAATAAGGAAACGACTCTGGCGGCGCAGCAGTTTCATAATTTCAACCCGCTGCCTTTCTCCCATGGACAGATCAGATATTCTGGCTGCAGGATCGATATCCAGACCGCAGGCATCGGCCAGTTTCCGAACCGATGCGGCCATGGTCCCGGGGTTTATCCAGAAACTCCCGGTCTGCCCTAAAAAAACATTCTCCGCCACGGTCATGGCTTCCACCAGTTTAAAGTGCTGGTAGACCATGCCGATACCGGCATCAATGGCCGCTTTGGTGGATGCAAAAAGACAAGGGCGATCATCGACCAGGATGCGGCCGCTATCGGGTTTGATCTGGCCGGCAAGGATGCCCATGAGGGTGCTTTTGCCAGCACCGTTTTCGCCCAGCAGTGCCTTAATTTTACCGGATTGCACCGTGAGGCTGATATCCCGGTTGGCCTGCACCGGGCCAAAGGCTTTGCTGATGTTTTCAAGACGGATGCATGATGCGGGTATGGCCATTATGATTCCTGTTTTTGCCCGACAATCGGTTGTACAAATCGGGATTCACTGTCCCAGGGGAACAAAATCCAGGTATCCTGGCTGACTTCGGTAATATAGGTATCCACCAGGGGCCGACCGGACGGTTTGGCATAAATTGATGCAAAATGGGCCTTGGGCAGCATTTCACGCACAACCCTGGCCGTTTTGCCGGTATCCACCAGGTCATCGATCAAAAGCCAGCCCTCCTCATCCCCGGGCAGGGATTTTAAAATTTCAACCTCCCCTTTATGATCCTGCCAGTCATAGCTGGATACACAAACGGTGTCGATGAGGCGGATATCCAACTCCCGGGCAATAATGGCTGCCGGAACAAGGCCGCCGCGGGTGATGGCGATAATGCCTTTGAAATAATTGATATCCAGCAGTCGCCAGGCCAGCGCTTTGGAATCACGGTGCAGTTGTTCCCATGAAATGGGGTACATCCTTTTGTAATTTGACTGTTCAGACATAAGATTTTCCTTTTTTACTCGGATGGTTCTATGTTTATGCCCAGGGCCGCCGGCGCCTGGGAGGCATCTCTTTTCCATGAGGACAATACCAGAACGACGACGGTGAGCGCATAGGGCAGCATGAGCAGCAGAGAAGACGGCAGGTGGGCCCCCAGGGCCTGTAGCCGGAGTTGAAACGCCATAACCCCCCCGAAAAGATAGGCCCCGAAGATAGCACGGCCCGGGTGCCAGAAGGCAAAGATAACCAGGGCCACGGCAATCCACCCCCGTCCGGCAGAAAGGCCGTTGGCCCATAAATGGGTATAGGCCAGAGAGAGATATGCCCCCCCAAGGCCCACCAGATAGCCACCGGCCAGAATGCCGGCCCAGCGATATCCCATCACGGAAAGGCCGCCGGCGGAAGCGGCCGGGGGGAATTCACCCGCGGCCCGCATGCCAAGTCCCCATCGGGTGTAGCGAAAGAAAATCCACACCAGCGGTGGGACAAAATAGGAGATATAAACCAGGGCATCGTGGTTAAAAAAGATTGCCCCCAGCACCGGCAGGCGTGAAAGGACGGGGATCTGCAGGTTTGCAAATCCCGGTGCGATTTGGCCTATAAAGGGGGTTCCCAGATAATTTGCAAGGCCGGTCCCGAGAATTGTCAGGGCCAGACCGGAAACCACCTGATTGCCCTGGAATCCCAGACAAACAAGCCCGTGCAGACCCGCCAGCAGGGCCCCTGCAAAACCGCCTACCACAAATCCGAGCAGGGCACTGCCGGTGGACAGGGAGGTTAAAAAGGCAGCCAGGGCGCCGAATATCATGATGCCCTCCACCCCCAGATTGAGAATACCGGATTTTTCAGTAACGATCTCTCCCAGCGTGGCATACAGGATGGGCGTTCCGGACTGGACCGCTGCAGCCAGCAACGTCAGTATGAATTCGAAGTTCATGTTTTTTCCCTTGTCCGGATCGTGTACCGAATCGTGTAATCGATAAAAAAGCTGCCGGCCAGCACCGTCAGGAGAATTAACCCCTCCATGATGCCGCCAAAGGCAGCAGGCACCTGGAGGTCCAGTTGCAGATTTTCCAAGCCCACCCTCAACCCGGCCAGGAGAACCGATGCAACGGCGATATTAAACGGGTTCAACCGCGCCAGCCAGGCCACCACGATGGCCGTGTATCCGTATCCGACAACAATGCTCGGCTGCAGACGGTTGATGGTGGCGGATGCTTCTATGAAACCGGCCCATCCGGCCAGGGCGCCGCTGAGGATCATGACCACCATGACAAGACGGTCATAGGGCAACCCGGCATACCGGGCGGCCCTGATGTTTTCACCGCTGGCCTTGAGTTCATACCCGTATCGGGTGAAACGAAAAAAAATCCACATGGCAAAGCCCGCAAAAAGGCACAGCGCCAGCCCCCAGTTCAATTCGGTATTGCCGATCTTGCCCACCACCGCCGCGGCGGAAAATTCCGGGGTCATGGGAAACCCGAAGCTGACCGGGTCTTTCCAGGGGCCATAAACAAGATAATCGAGAAACAAAATCGCCAGGTAATTGAACATCAACGTAACGATGATTTCATTGGCCCGCATGCGCAGCTTTAAAACAGCCGGAATCAGGCCCCAGAAACCACCGGCGATAAAAGCAACCCCCAACATACCCGGCAGCATGAAATATCCGGGCAGATCAGGAAACGTCAAGGCCACCCATGTCGCCCCTATGGCGCCCATGGCGTACTGGCCCTCTGCCCCGATATTCCAGATCTGAAGCCGAAACGCGACAGCCACGCCGAGGGAACACAGAAAAATGGGCACCGCTTTGATCAGGCAGCTTTCAATGGCCCACCATGAACCAAAGGCCCCGTTAAAAAGCAGGGCAATGGCCGTCACTGGCGGTTTGCCCTGCAGGGCCAGCAGGACTGCACTGGCCATCAGGGACAGAACAACAGCCCCGACTAAAATAAGACAGGAGCTCCATACCAGCGGCTCCTGTCTTTTCGTAATTTTCAACCTGAGCATCAGGTTACCTGTTTTTTGTAGTGATTAAGACGGACGATTAACAGCGACTACTCGGTGGTCCCGATGACGCCCCGGACAAACCAGGTCATCCCGAGCAGTTCCTTGTCAGCGGCAACAACACCGTCATTGATGCGGATTTTGCCCGCCTGATCCTTGACAGGACCGGTAAAGACGACGACCTTGCCATCGGCGATATCTTTTTTCATGGCCATCACCTGTTTTTGAATATCCTGGGGGACACTGTCGCTCATGGGGCTCAGATCCACAATACCATGTTCCAGTCCATACCAGTAGGCCTTGCTTTCCCAGGTGCCCCGGCGGACCTTGTCCACCATCTCTTTGTAGAAACCACCCCATTTCCAAATGGGAGCGCACAGATGGGATTTCGGCGCAAACGCGGACATATCGGAATTGTATCCCACCGAATAGACGCCTTTTTCCTGGGCCGCTTCCTGGGCGGCGGGGGAATCCTGATGCTGGGCAATCACATCGGCCCCCACATCCAGCAGGCTCTTGGCGGCTTCCTTTTCAGTGGCAGGGTCATACCAGGTCTTGGTCCAGACGACCCGCACCTTGACATCCGGGTTGACCATCTGTGCACCCAGGGTAAAGGCATTGATACCGCGGATCACCTCGGGAATGGGGAATGCCGCCACATACCCTAAGATATTGCTTTTGGTCATTACACCGGCAACCATTCCCGAAAGATACCGGGCCTGGTACATACGCCCGAAATAGTTGCCCATGTTTTCGGCGGTTTTAAAACCGGAACAATGCATGAACACGACATTGGGAAATTTCTTGGCCACTTTGAGCATGGGGTCCATATAACCGAAACTGGTGGCGAAGATAATATCATAATCCTTTCTGGCCATGTTCAGCATAACCCGCTCGGCATCGGGTCCCTCGGGCACAGATTCCACAAATGACGTGGTGACACCATCCAACCCATCAATGGCCAGTCTGCCCAAATCATGGGCATAGGAATAACCGGCATCGCCAACAGGTGAGACATAGACAAATCCCACCTGCAGTGCTTTTTTTTCAGAAATTTTCGAGAGATCGGCAATTTTTTGTTTTAATTGGCTGTTTTCTTTAGTTAGTTCCGCGTTTTTTTGGGTAAGCTCCTCTACTTTTTGGGTAAGCTCTTCAGACTTTTGGCCGCATGAAGATATGAATCCCATAAAAAAAATTAGTACAATAAAAATTATCCAAAAGCTAAATTTACGCATCGTTATCCTCCTGATTTTTTTGATACTATTTTTAGTATCGGATACCTAATTGATTTTAAATTATGATAGACTCGTAAAAAGTCGGATTTAGACGGTCTCGTAAAAAGTTCAAATTCAAGGCGTACAAATTCTGTAATCATGAGGCGTACTTATCGTACGTTGAATGATTACGAAATGCAGCGCAACGCAAGAGTTGGACTTTTTACGAGACCGTCAAATTTTTGAATATAGAAAAAGGGCGAGAGTGTGTCAAATAAAAACAACGATATTTTCAGGATAAGCGGAATCGACGGCACAACCGGCGCAGGGTGTCTAAACAGGCCGTTTTGTTTTGCCGTTTAAATATTGTTCCCACTCCATGGGCAGCAATTGTTTTTTATTGTTGTTGCATTCCTTACAGGCCGGGACCAAGTTGCCTTTGGTGCTTTTACCCCCCCTGGCAACGGGTACGATATGATCCATGGTCAGCTCTGCCGGCGGCGTCGGGCCACCGCAATAATAGCAGACCCCTTTGGCCAGGCGCCGCTTCCACCACTGGCTCTGTCGAAGTTCCCGGGCCTTGCGCCGTTCCCGTTTCAGATCGGTTTCATCCAGATCATATGCAAAAGGTTTCAATATCCGAACTTTCGCAGGGCCCGGGTATCTTTGCTCCAGTTTTTCTGTACACGGACAAAAAGTTTCAAAAACACACGGGCGTCCAGCATGCGTTCGATCTCTTTCCTGGAGGCTTCGCCGATCTGTTTGAGTTTGGCACCCTGTTTGCCGATAATGATGCCCTTCTGGGAATCCCGTTCAATATGAATTGTGGCATAAATCTTGACCAGGGCACCCTTTTTTGTCTCTTTAAACGAATCGATGGTAACAGCAGTGGAATAGGGAATTTCCTGACCGGTCAGGCGAAAGACCTTTTCGCGGATCATTTCAGCTGCGATAAATTTTTCGGGGACATCGGTGAGAGTATCTTCCGGAAAAAAGGGCGGTCCCTGTGGCAGAAGGCCCTCCATGGCGACGATCAGATCCTCGACCTGTTGACCATGACGGGCGGAAATCGGCACAACGGCTTTAAAATCATAGGCACAGGTCCAGTTGTCGATCAGTTTCAACAACCGCGATTTTTCCACCAGATCGATCTTGTTCAGGGCCAGGAGCACCGGCCGTTTCTGCTCCTTCAGTTTTTCGATCATAAACGCCTCGGATTCAGTATCCGCCTGGGAGGCATCCACGATGATCAAAACCAGATCCACGTCACCGATAGCTGTCAAGGCCACGTCCACGATGCGCACATTCAAGGGACTGCTGGCCTTGTGCACACCGGGGGTATCAATAAAAACAAGCTGAGACCCGGGACGGTGAACGACCCCGAGAATCCGGTTTCGAGTGGTCTGGGGCTTTTTGGAGGTTATGGAAATCTTTTCCCCCAGCACCCGGTTTAAAAGGGTTGATTTCCCGGCATTGGGGGCTCCCACCAGAGCGATGAATCCGGATCGAAATGCTTGCACATCATTATTATTTTTCATAGCAAGTTATTTAAAATAGATAGACAAAACCGCCACCCTTTACTCCTTATATGTTGATATCTATAGATTGTCACATATTACATTGCACAAGGCCAGAGGGAAAATGTAATACGCCGACGACCGATAACGCAGTGAAATTTAATATGGGGCAGTCTATATCAGGTCCTCGATGACGGACCACACCCTTTCCTTGCCAAGGCGGGTTTTAACGGAAAAAAGGATCAGGTCGGACCGCTCAACACCCAGGGTATCGGCGATAAGGGCAAACTGTTTGGCCTGTCTGGTCTTCGACAGCTTGTCGGCCTTGGTCACAACCAGTATCGCCGGAATAGTGAAAGAATCGAGCCAACCAATAAAATCAATCTCCTCCTGGCGGGGCGTGCGCCGGATATCCATGATCAGGACGACCCCTTTAAGGGTTTTGCGCGTGGAAAGATATGTCTCGATCATGGGACCCCAGTCTTTTTGGATACGGGCCGGAACCTTGGCATACCCGTAACCCGGAAGATCGACAAAGCTGAAGGTTTCGTTGATGTCAAAAAAATTGATCAACTGGGTACGCCCCGGCGTCGAACTGGTTTTGACCAGACGCTTGCGGTTAACAAGGGTATTGATCAGGGATGACTTACCCACATTGGAACGCCCGGCAAAGGCTATTTCGGGCAGCTCCGCCGGCGGGTAGTGGGCCGGTTTGACTGTACTTTTAATAAATTCAGCAGATTTGATAATCATTTTGTCTTCCGTACCCGGATATCCTCAATCGTTAAAAATTATACCGGGCGGTTAAAATAGTGTTCCAGCCGATTCATTCCCTCGGCAATGTTTTCCAGCGAATTGGCATATGAAAACCGAAGGTAACCTTCACCGTGCTTGCCGAAATCAATCCCCGGTGCAACGCCCACCTTTGCTTTTTGCAGAATATCAAAGGCCAGTTTATAAGAATCGCCGGTAATGTGTTTGACATTGGCAAACACATAAAATGCACCGGTGGGCTCCACGGTGATGCCCAGGCCAATCTCCCTGAGTCTTTGAATCATGAATTTTCTGCGCTGGTTATAGGTTTCCTTCATGCGCAGGACATCATCCCCGGCCTTTTTAAGGGCGCTTATGGCCGCTTTTTGGACCATTGTGTTGGCGGAAATAAAAAAATTCTGTTGAAGTTTCTGAATGGGCCGGACAAATTTTTTCGGGGCAATGAGATACCCCAGCCGCAGCCCGGTCATGGCAAACAATTTGGAAAAACCGTTTAATACAAAAGCCCTGTCCGTATATTCCAGAATTGAATGCTCTTTTCCCTCATACACCAGGCCGTGATAAATTTCATCCGAAACAATATAGGGGGAAAACCCTGCAATTGCCTTCATCCGACCGGCAGACAAAAGATTTCCCGTGGGATTTGAAGGAGAATTAATAAAGATTGCCTTGGTTCGATCGGTTATATTTTCCTGTATGGCTTCCGGGCGAAACTGGAACCCGTCTTTTTCATATACCGGAACAAAAACCGGCACGCCCTCAACAAACCGGATAAAATTGGGATAACAGGCATAATGCGGGTCCGAGACAATGACCTCGTCGTCTTTCTCGATCAATGCGGCAAAGGTCATGAATATTGCCGGGGAGCTCCCGGATGTGACGATAACCTGCCCTGGATCAACCGATACATGATAGGTGTCGTGGTAATAGTCGCAGATAGCTTCCCGCAGTTCAATCAATCCCAGGCTGTGGGTGTAATGGGTGTACCCCTCATTAATCGCCTTACAGGCCGACGCCTTGACACATTCGGGGGTATCAAAATCAGGTTCACCCACTTCAAGATGGATGATGTGGGCGCCCTGCTTTTCCATTTCACAGGCCTTTTCGAGAACATCCATGACGATAAAAGAGGTCATCTCCCGCGTGCGCTTCGAGATCATTCTTACACAACCTTGTTCAGCGGATATTCGATAATACCTTCAGCACCGTTTTTAAGCAGCTCGGGCATCAGGTCCCGAACCACATCAATCCCAACAACGGTTTCAACTGAAAACCAGTCGGTCTGGTAAAGGGAAGCAATCGTGGGGGCATTCAGACTGGGCAGCAGGGCAACAATTTTTTTAAGATACTTTTCAGGGACATTCATTTTAATGCCGACCAGTTTTTCTCCCAACAGGGCACCCTTGAGCAGCAGGGCGATCTGCTTTATTTTTTCTTGTTTTGCCGGAATTTTCCAGGCGCTGTGATTGGCAATCAACTGCGTGTTGGTCTGCATGAGTTCATGAATGATTCTCAAACCGTGGGCCTTGATGGTACTTTCGGTTTCGGTGACCTCCACGATGGCGTCGGCCAGACCGGAGACGACTTTGGCCTCGGTGGCACCCCATGAAAACTGAACGTCCACATCAATCTTGCGCTCGGTAAAATACCGCCTTGTAAACGCCAGCAGTTCGGTTGCGATTCTTTTGCCGTCAAGGTCTTGGATGGTATTAATGGGAGAATCATACGGAACGGCAAGGACCCATCGGGCCGGACGGGAGCTTACCTTGGAGTAGACCAGATCCGCCACCACATGGACATTCGAGTTATTTTCGGCAATCCAGTCTTTGCCGGTAAGGCCGGCATCCAGGGTGCCGTTTTCAACATAGCCCCCCATCTCCTGGGCCCGACAGATGGCACACTCGATGGTGGCATCGTTTATTTCAGGAAAATAACTTCTCCCATTCACGTTAATGATCCAGCCGGAACGTTTGAACAGTGAAACAGTGGCATCTTGCAGACTTCCCTTGGGGATTCCGAGTTTCAACATATCTTTCATTGTTTATATACCTTTGCCGGATCAAATACGCGTTTGCCGATGATTTGCAATGATCCGTGGGTTATTTTTCGAAAAAAACAGCTTTTATATCCCAGATGACAGGCGGCCCGGCCGATCTGTTCCACCTTTAAAAGCACCGTATCATTATCACAGTCAATGCAGATCTCTTTTACAATCTGCAAATTGCCGGATGTTTTCCCCTTGACCCAGAGTTCATTGCGGCTCCGGCTCCAGTAGGTTGCCCGGCCGCTGGCAAGGGTAGCTTCCCATGCCGGTTTATTCATATACGCCAGCATCAGAACCTCGCCGGTTTTATATTCCTGCGCTATCGCGGGTATCAGCCCACCTGTTTTTTCAAAATCAAGCTCTACCATTGAACACTGCCTTATGATATAAAAATTTCCGTTTTGAAAGCCCTGTCTAAATATCTTCATCGGCTTTCAAAACAACTGCAGGTCTATACATATAGATAATGAACTACCCCGCAGCAGAACTGCGGGGTATCAAGATGAATTTTTATCTTTTTAACCCCCGATGCAGAGGATCGAGGAATTCTTAAGATTAAATTAGAAACTATTAACCGGCAGCAATAACAAAGTCAATTTATTTTTTAGCACTCTTCTTGTCAAGCATGGAGATAAGAATTTAATAAGTGACGCAAATAATGATTTGTGTTAACTTCAAAAATTCTATAAAACCTGTTGAACGGATTTTTTATCATGTCGAAAAATAAGAGTACATCTCAAATATTAAAAAAACGAGCCCGTAAAAAACAAAAAAGTTTTCTCCTCAAACTCATCAAATGGTCTCTCTGGTCTATTATCCTGGCGGCCTTTACCGGTGTATGCCTGTTGGCCGGCGTATATTTTTATCTAAGCCGGGATTTGCCTAAGATATCCTCCCTGGCCGACTACCGCCCGCCCATCATCACTACGGTATATTCGGATGATAACCGTAAAATAGCCGAGTTCAGCAGGGAAAGAAGAATCGTTGTCCCCCTAGAAAAAATTCCTGAAAAACTGCGCCAGGCCTTTGTCGCGGCGGAAGATTCCAGGTTTTATAAACACAAGGGCATAGACCTCCTGAGCATCATAAGGGCTTTTTTCAAGAACCTGGAGGCTGGAACCATTGTTCAGGGGGGGAGCACCATTACCCAGCAGGTGACAAAATCCTTTTTGCTAACGCCCGAAAGAAGTTATCGGCGCAAAATCAAGGAGGCCATTTTAGCCTATCGTATCGATAAGGTTTTTTCCAAAGAGGAGATCCTGTTTTTATACCTGAACCAGATCTATCTGGGGCATGCCGCCTATGGTGTGGAAGCTGCATCTGAGAATTATTTCGGGAAATCCATAACAGAGTTGAATCTTGCCGAATGCGCCATTCTGGCCGGCCTGCCCCAGGCTCCCAGCCGTTATTCACCCTTCCGGCACCCTCAAAGAGCCCAAGAACGTCAAATTTACGTGCTGAACCGAATGGTGGCTGAAAATTATATTACCAATATTGAAGCCACTGAAGCCATGAACACCGCGCTTGATATCAAGCCTCGAAAAAACTGGTATATTGAAGAAGTTCCGGTGTATACGGAGCATATCCGGCGTTATATCGAAAAAAAATATGGAACGGATGTACTGTATAGGGAGGGTCTTAAGATTTATGCTGCGGTCAATATCGAAATGCAGAAAATCGCTCGTAAAGAGATTGAGCAGGGGCTTGAAGCGCTCGATAAACGCCAGGGATTTCGAGGACCGTTGCAACATATCGCCCCTGAGGAGATGGAGGCGTTTGCCGAAACCTTGACCGCCGGGAAGGAGCAAAATCTTCTGGAACCCGGCATGATCGTAAAAGGTTTTGTAACGGCGGTGGACGACCAGAAGAAAACAGTGAGCGTCAATATGGGCTCTGAAAAGGGTTCAATTGCCCTAGCCGACATGAAGTGGGCCAGAACGCCTGATCCGGAGATTGCCTATTACGAGGCCAGAGTCCGTCGGCCCGGAGATGTATTGAACCCAGGGGATGTTATTCAGGTACGTCTCAAATCCAAGCGTACCGATGTTCAGCAGTGGACACTGGCATTGGAACAGAAGCCCTCGGCCCAGGCAGCCCTGTTGTGTATCGAAGCGGAAACCGGCAAAGTCAAGGCGATGGTGGGAGGCATGAATTTCAGGCAGAGCCAGTTTAACCGGGCCATTCAATCGAGGCGCCAGCCCGGTTCCGCTTTCAAGCCGATTATTTATGCCGCGGCTCTGGACAAAGGATATACACCGGCCACCATGCTTATTGATTCTCCGATTGTATACGAGGACAAAGCGCATGATTTCACCTGGAAGCCCAAAAATTATAAGAAAAAATTTTATGGCCCGACCCTTTTACGTAAAGCCCTTGCCAAATCGCGTAATGTAGTGACGGTTAAGATCCTGAAGGACATCGGTATCGATTATGCAATCGACTATACCCGTAAACTGGGGATTACATCCGATATCAGCCGGGACCTTTCCATGGCACTGGGTTCATCCGGCCTGTCGCTGCTGGAAATAAGCAGGGCGTACTCCGTATTTGCCAATCAGGGATATCTGGTGGATTCGGTATTTATCACCAAAGTTATTGACCGGGACGGCAATGTGCTGGAAGAGGCGCATCCGGTAAAGAAAAAGGTGATCGATAAAAGTACGGCCTATATTATAACAAATTTGCTTGAAGGGGTTGTAAAACACGGCACAGGGCACAGAATCAGGGCCTTAAAGCGGCCGGCTGCCGGTAAAACCGGGACCACCAACAATCTTTTTGATGCATGGTTTGTCGGATATACCCCGCGCTATATCACCGGTACCTGGGTCGGTTTTGACACGGAGCAACCTTTGGGAAAATCGGAAACCGGATCAAGGGCAGCAAGCCCCATATGGCTGGGATTTATGAAAAAAATACTGGCCGACAAACCGGTGAGGGTCTTCCAGGTGCCCGAGGAAGTTGTCTTTTCGAAAATTGATGCTGAAACCGGACTGCTGCCGATCCCCGAATCTAAAAAGACGATTTTTGAATGTTTCAAAGAGGGGACCGTACCCACTGAATATACAAAAAAACCGGGCGAGATAACAGAGGCCGGGGAATTTTTCAAACTGGATATGTAATACGGCCATATCATCAAAGATAGAAAGGCGTTTACACGTTGCTGATCTCGTGTTTTGGCAGATAAAACGTGGGGTTACTCTCTGTTTAAAAAAGCCGAAACCCGGCACAATCCAGATTCAAATTAGTGTCAGTTTCACCTTGTCGTTTCGCACGGCAGGGTCGGGCAGGACATTTATTTCGGCTATATTATATTTTTTTTTCAAAATAGCGAGATTTTTGTTTTTCAATCCACGCATACGGGAGATACTGTGCGGGTGAACCGCCAGGGTCACGGCGGAACTGTCGCCAAAGGGGTGTTTTTCCAGTAGAGCGACTGCCCGGTCAAGAAAAATTTCGGAATAGACCAGGTGACCAAAGGCGGGATGATAAGGTCCGGCCAGAACGATTGCCTTTTTGTCAAGATCTTCGGAAGCCTGAAGTCCCATTCTGATAACCGGAATATTTTTTCGGCGAAACACAAGATACAGCTCTTTGACCAGGGTAACGCAGTCGTCCAGTAACAGGGGGTCGTATTTTCCGGTTTTATACCACAGGGCCAGACGGCTACCGGCAAGAACAACCGTGGGGTAAATCCTGGCAAAGGCCGGTTTGAGAGCGGCAATTAAGCGACCGGTATCAATGGCCCGGCAATGGGTATCTCCGGGCAGCCCAACCATCATCTGGGCGCCGATTTCATAGTTGCGCTCGTGCAAAAGCGTAAATGCATCGCAGGTGTCTTTTGCCGTATGGCCGCGGTCAGCCAGGGCCAGGACCCTGTCGTCCATGGACTGAACTCCGAGTTCAATGGTTTCTACCGGAAAATCATTGATGAGATCAAGCCGGGCAATATCGATGGTATCCGGCCGTGTGGAAAACCGAATGCTGTCAATCCGGCCGTCTATCACAAACCGGGTGGCTTCGGCGAGCAGCCGTTGAATAACGTCGTATTTCAACCCGAGAAAATTTCCGCCGTAAAAGGCCACCTGCACTTTGGTTCGGTTATTTTTTTTGTAACTGAGGAACGTTTCAATCTGTTTTTTAAGTTCCACGGCAGAAGGCAGACAAGGTTTTTTCTCCCCTGTAATGGACATCTGGTTGCAGAAAGCGCATTGATGAGGACATCCGGCATGGGGGATAAAAACCGGAATAACCATGGGGCGATTTTGGATTTGGTCGAGAACCGGAGCAAATGGTGGGGAAAACATGTTACGTCTCAAACGCCAGGATTTCAAGGGCCTGTCGGGCCGCATCCTGCTCTGCTGATTTTTTATTTTTACCCCGGCCTTCTACAACCAGTTCCTGAACTGCAAGCCGGGCATTGAATACTTTATCATGGTCAGGCCCGCTTTCTTTAATAATTTTATATTGCGGCGTCACCTTGCAGGTAAGTTGGGCAAGTTCCTGCAGCCGGCTTTTGTAGTCATGGTTTGACGAAGACTGGATAATGGAAGAAAGTCGGGCTTTAAAACGAACCTCGATAAATGAAAAGGCGGCATCAAATCCGCCGTCAAGGTAAATCGCTGCGATAAGCGCTTCAAAAGCATCTGCCAGAATGGAATTTTTATCCTGCCCGTGGGTATGGATTTCTCCCCGGCCGAACTGAATAAATTTTCCAAGTTCTACGATCCTGGCAATGGCGGCCAGGGTGGGTTCATTGACCAGATTGGCCCGCATCCGTGAGAGGTCCCCCTCGTGCAGGTCGGGATATTTTTCCATCAACAGATTCCCAATGACAAGATTTAAAACAGCATCTCCCAGAAACTCAAAGCGTTCATTGTCTCTCAAACCGATGCCGACCTGTTCGTTTACAAAAGAGCTGTGCCGCAGGGCTTCGCCCAGCAGATCAGGATTTTTAAATTGATAGGAGATACTTTTTTCAAGATTGTAAAATTCGCCAGGTTCCATGAGTTGTTCTTTATCGCTGTTTCAGAAGCAAGTAGGGCTCACAAAAAATATGTCTCTTCAGCAGAAATTGATCAATTGTGTGTAGATATCATAGGGTATATGCAGGTTTCCCCGGCCGCAGCCCATTTGGATTTCAGGTTTCAAGGTGCCGTGGAAATCGCTCCCGCCGGTTATCAGAAGCCCATGGCGTTTTGCGCAGGCAGTATACGCCGCGGTTAAAGCGGCGGAATGTTCAGGGTACAAGACTTCCATTCCTTTAAGTCCCATTGCTTTTAACACACCGATCAGCTTTTCCAGGGTCGCGTCGGCCTTGAACTTAATAAGAACCGGATGGGCCAGTACCGGAATGCCGCCGGCAGCCAGGATAATTCTGATAGCCTCATGGGATTCCATCCGGTATTTATCTACATATGCCGGCCGACCAGTACCTAAATATTTGTCAAAAGCCTCGTTTATGGATAAAACCACGCCTTTTTTTACAAGGGCTTCGGCAATATGAGGTCGCCCCAGTTGATTCTGACCGGGTTTAAGCTTGATGTCATCTATCGTCAAAAAGGCGCCCAGTTTGTTTAAAATTTTGATAATTCGCGGATTTCTATTTTTTCTGGCTTCTTGTAGTTCTTTAAGCGCTTGATTTAGTTCCAGGTGCTTTAAATCAATGCCATATCCCAGAATATGCAGGCTTCCCGAGCAGGGACATGCGGCCGGAGCGTTGGCACTTATCTCAACACCGGTTAAAAAGTCAAGACCATTCGGGATATCGCCATCCAGAGCCTCGCGCGAGCCTTCAATCGTATCGTGATCGGTAATTGCAATCGCTTTTAGCCGCAGCTTTTCAGCCAAAGCAAGGATTTCAACAACCGTAAGGGTGCCGTCGGAAGCGGTGGAATGAATATGAAGATCAATCCCGGAGGCGGCGTTACAGTCCAAGGGCTTTTTCCTGCGCTTCTTCTTTAATTTTACAGTCGATACATTGAGTTGTGACCGGACGGGCTTTTAACCGCTTTATGGAAATATCTTCCCCGCAGACTTCACATATGCCGAAAGTTCCTTTTTCAATACGATTCAGGGCCTTTTTAATTTTTTTAATAAGCTTGTGCTCGCGATCTCTGATACGCAGCATAAAATTTCTGTTGGCCTCAAGTGAAGCCCGGTCTGTGGGATCCGGAAAATTTTCTTTCTGCGTGATCATACCCGAAACAGTATCATCCCCGTGGTCCAAAAGCTCCTGAAGCCGACTGTTTAATAAATCTTTAAAATATTCAATTTCTTCTTTTTTCATAACCAGACCTTGTTGTTAAATAATTAAATCTATTCCAAGTATTAAAAGAATTGTAAAATTAATACAACCTGCATGGAATGTAAAGAAAAAAAATTAGCAACAAAATCATGTTATGAATACACAAAACCCATCGATTTAAAATTCTGCCTGGGACCATGGATAAAGTTTTATCGGCTTGCCTTGGGGAAAAAACGGCCATCATTGGCAATCTGGTTTTAGCAGACAACCCTGACGGCCTCCGTCTTAGATGGTTTCGTCAATTTTAAGTTGAGATTAGTCGAGTTAGTATGTTATACAAAAAGAGTTTTATGGTCACCTGTTTTTTTAAATCGTGTCTGTCGGGAAATGATCTTTTGACGCAATTTCATCGTTATGTAAAAAAATAATCCCTGGAACATCAAATATATACTTCCGGTTATTTTTGTACATGCCTTGATATTAAACAAAAATTCTCATTTCCGGATGGATACTAAATCATTTTGGTAATAGCTTTTAAAAAAAAGGATGATAATGGTAGACGACAAAAAAAAATACGGCCCCCAGTATATAACCATAACCATACGGACAACCGACGGATCAACCCTGCAGGGCAAGGTGAATATTGCGTCAAAAAAAAGGGTCTCGGACCTGTTTACCGACAGCAGCGAACAATTTGTCGTGATGATCGACGTGTCGTCTCGGAGAGGCAGTGGTAAAACATTATTTGTGAATAAAAACCATATCGTCTGGGTAGAGCCCGAGGACTGATATTTCGGCATCCTGAATAAGGGAAAAAACAAATTCCTTTTCTAAAAAAATGTAATCCGGCAAGTGAACGATGTCGATAATTTCAAGCTTTTACTCGTTCAGTTTGAAAAGCCTTCGAGTCATATCCAGATATACCGCATTATCGATATGAGGGCCTGCGTTTTTTAAAAAAAGGATCGGGTCATGCAGAATTTTGTTCACCATGGCGTTGGTCATTTTTTCCAAAGCCTGGTAATCGGCTTCTGAAAAATGACGAAAAGACGATGTCTTACTGATTTCACTGCGGGCAATTGTCTCAAGCTTGTTTTTAAGGGCCACGATGGTCGGAACAATCTCCAGACTTTCATACCAGTTCCGAAATCCGATGACCGCTTCATCGACAATTCTTTCTCCCTTTAATGCTTCCATATTCCGGTCTTCAATATTTTCATCCACAATTTCTTTGAGATCATCAATGTTATATACATACGCATTGTTAAGACGGTTAATCTTCGGATCTATGTCCCGCGGAACGGCTATGTCGATGAAAAAGACAGGACGGTTACGCCGGGGCCGCATTATTTTCTTGATCTGTTGATGAAAAATGACAAAACCGGGTGCACCGGTTGAACTGATGACAATATCGATCTTTTCCAGATAGCCCGGAATCTCATCAAATCGAAGGGCCTTGCCGTTGAAACGGCCGGCCAGTTCAACAGCCCTTTCAAATGTCCGATTTGAGACAAAAACACATCCAACCCGGTTGCGAATCAGATGCTCGACAGCCAGTTCAGCCATTTCACCGGCACCCACAAGCAACACCTCTTTATTTTCCAGACTGCCGAATATTTTTCGGGCCAGCTCTATGGCTGCATAACTGATGGAAACCGCATGATCCCCTATGCCTGTTTCCGTACGAACGCGTTTGGCAACGGAAAAAGTACGGTGCAAAAGCCGGTTGAGAATCACACTGGTGGTTTTATTCCTGGTAGCCGTAAGGTAGGCTTCCTTTATCTGGCCCAGAATCTGTGGTTCACCCACCATCATGGAATCCAGGCTTGATGCAACCATAAAAAAATGCCGAACGGCTTCATCTCCCACATGGAAATACAACGAATCCTCGAATTGGGACAGGTGCAGATTTTTATAGCTGCAGAAAAAAGATTTGGCAGCCTTCCGGGCCTCTTCCGGGTCCTTGCTGGTCATGAGAATTTCAACCCGGTTGCAGGTGGACAGGAGGACGACTTCATTGATGGACGCTTGCTGCAGCAGTACCTCCAGGGCACTCGACTGTTCCTTTTTCGAAAAAGCCAGACATTCGCGCAGTTCCACCGAAGCGGTTTTATGGTTTAATCCTACTAATACAATGGTAAGCATAATAATTTATATGAAAGCAGTAAGATATACGTTCTGCTCACGACGCTTTACTTTCATTCTTTGTCAAAATCTTTAATATTTTACCTGCCGTGCATGGGCATTATTCATTATTACCAACGGGTGAATTCTCCGTGGTGACCCTCCAGCAAAAAATTAACCCCCATAAAGGTAAAAAGCAAAACGGCAAATCCGATTATGGACCAGATGGCGGCCTTGCGTCCCCTCCATCCTACGGTCAGGCGTTCGTGCAGCAAAACGGCATATATCAGCCAGGAGATGCCCGACCATATCTCCTTGGGGTCCCAGCTAATAAATCTGCCCCAGACTATCCTGGCGTATACAAGGCCGGTGATCAACCCGATGGTCAGCAGGGTAAAGCCGGCGGCAATGCAGGTATAACCGGCTGTATCCAGCCGTTCCAGAGCGGGCAGGCGGTTGAAAAAAAATCCGCGCTGTTTGGTTTTAATGGCATGTTCCTGGATCAGATACAAAATTCCGGCGGCGCAGGCCAGGGCAAACATGGCTTCACCACTGAATATTGTAATAATATGCAATACAAACCAGAAATTATTGAAAATCGCACCGGCCGGCATCGGCTTCCAATTCAGTCCGGATACCAGGACCATGATCAGGCCCAACAGGGGGGCGGCAAAAATTCCCATGACTTTCAACTTGAATTTAAATTGAAAATAGATGAAGGCCGCAGCCATGGCCCAACCGGCAATCAACAGATTACCCGGCAGGTTACCGGCCGGCAGGTGACCTGCTTTAATCAAAATCAGCGCAAGCGCAATTGAATGAACAAAAAAGCCGGCTAAAAACAGCCCATACCCGGTTTTGCACAGCAAGTCTTTTTGCAGAAAAAGATAGGTCAGGTACGCAACCGAACTCAACAGATACATCAAAACGGTTATGATAATGAATATTCCCATACATTACACCCCTGGGCTCTGTGAATCCGATACAGCCAATTTTTCAAATGTATACCCCGGCCCGAGGACTGTCAAAAGAAGCGCATCTATGGCCTGGATATCCTTATTTCGGATATAATCGACAAGGTTGCCGTCAATCAGCCGTTCAAAAAGATGCTTATGGGCTTCAGGGGCATGTTTCGTGTTTAGAAGTTTTTTCCGGACAGCACCCATCAAATACAAAAATTCTGCATATTCCGCTCCAAACTTATTTTCAAGATCCTTTTTAAGTTTTTTGGCAAATGCCGGACTCTTACCCGAGGTGGATACCGTTACCACAAGATCGCCACGCCGGACTATGGCGGGAAGGATAAAGTTGCATACTTTCGGGCGATCGGCAATATTACACAGCATATTTATCTCTTCGGCATCTTGGCTGATCCGGCGATTTAAGTCCTCATTATCGGTGGCACCAATGACAAGGAACATGCCGTCAAGATCAGTGGATCGATACGGCCGCTGTTTGATGGTGATACCTTTATTTTCCGACATGATTTGCAATTCACCTTCGACTTCCAAACTGACCACTGTAACAAACGCCCCGCATTCAATCAGTGTTTTGACTTTACGGAGGCCCACTTTGCCGCCACCCACAACCAGGCAGTGCCTATTTTTTATATCGAGATTTACCGGATAATAGCGCATGCTATAGATAATTCCCTAACCCGGACAAGCCGGAACCAGAATAAAAATGAAAAGTAAGAAATGAATATTGAAAATTTGTAGCATCGCTTCGCTTTGTCTTTTCTATTAAAATCGATAACTCGATCGAACACAAGGTTCACCCCTACACGCATCAATTTTCAATTATATTGGCCATCTCACATTTTTTGTACATAAAAACACAAATCAAGGGACTTAATGATGATCACTAAAGCCTTATCGTCAGCAGGTCCCGGGCCATATGTAAAGGACCGGCATAGGTTCTTCGGCATTGTTTTTTCATATCCACAGTATCGCAAACCGGATAAAAATGAGTCAGAATCATCTGCCGAACCGAGGCCCGGGTTGCAATTTCACCTGCCGGACGAGGGGTCAGATGCCCTTTTGTTTTCAGTTCATCGGGAAACGCGGCTTCGCAAATGAAAAGATCCGCATTTTTTGCCAGGGCAACCAGGTTTTCACTGACATCCGTATCACCCGAATAAACAATTGACTTGCCGCGGTTGTCGGTTATTCTAAATGCGATACTCTCTTCTCGGTGTTCAACCGGACGAGACTCCACGGCAAAATCAGCAAAACGCCGCGTATCATGGGAGCTGTTGCTAAGCTCAATAATATCCACGACTCCCGGAGCCAGTTCGATCCAGTCTCCATAAACATTTTGAAGGCGGCTGTAAAAAGAGACAAATCCCTTGCCCGCTATGATCGTAAGCGTCTTTTTGCGCTTACTTTTATCCGGGTATTTGGTGGCGAATAAAAAGGGCACCAGTTCTCCGGAATGATCGGGATGAAAGTGGCTCAAAAAAATATGGGAAATATCAAAAATCGAGCAACCGGCTTCGAGCAATCGGCGCATGGTGCCGGGACCGGCATCAAAAAGTAATTTTTTTGTGCCGGTCTCAATAAGCACTGAACAGGAACTGCGTTGCAGAGAAGGTACGCAGGTGCCTGATCCCAGAATAGTTACCGTTGTCCGGTTGTTTTCAACAGTCATTTCAAGCGAAATCCATTTTTTGTTAATTTTGTTGTTTCTTACTTCGGCCAGGGAATTATTTCAATCAAATTCTAAATTCCCGACAACTATCAGGCATATTCTTAAAGCTTTCGCAACACAGCCAAGCCTGATGCATAGGCGCTTAGGGTCTGGAAATGTAAAAATTATTTTTGTACGCACCCTTAGCCCTGCCATGAAAATTCATTGCTATTTTTTAATCGACAATAGTAAATTATCGAGCAAAGCAAGCGCAAATATTCAATCTGAACACACAAAACAGGAAAACACAATGGCCAGAGGCGAACAACTGGGAAGACAATGGAAAATTATTCAGACCCTGACTTCGGCCCTAAGGGGAAAATCCGTATCAGAGCTCGCAATAGACCTTGAGTGTCATCCTCGAACGGTATACAGGGATCTTGAAGCCCTTGAACTTGCCGGTTTTCCCGTGTATACGGACTGGAAAAACGGTAAAAATTTCTGGTTTTTGCTGGATACGGCTAAAAATTCAATCCCCATACCATTGAACCTGACCGAACTCATGGCCCTTTATTTCAGCCGGGACATGCTAAAAATACTCAAGGATACGGTGTTTTATGACGCCCTAAAATCCCTGTTTGCAAAAATTAAGACAACCCTGCCGATAGAATATATAAACTACCTGGAACAACTGGAGCAGAACCTACATGTGGGGTTTTCACCCTACAAAAAATATGGGGAATTCCGAAAAAAAATAAGCCAGGTAAACGAGGCCATCAGCAGCAGGAACTACATTGAAATCGAATATTTTACCATGAGCCGTAAACAAAAAAGCCAACGCCGGGTGGCACCTTATAAAATCTGGTTTTTCGATGGGACATTTTACCTGATTGGCTTCTGCTGCCTTCGCAGGGGGGTCCGTATTTTTGCGCTGGACCGGATCAAAACCCTTGAGCAGACGACCCATCAGTTTGAAATCCCTGAAGATTTTAATATAGAAAATTTTATGCAATCCAGTTTCGGGATTTTTGTAGGAAAGCCGACCACGGTTAAAATACATTTTTCAGGGGACATTGCCGGTTATGTCAGGGAAAAAATATGGCACACCAGCCAGACAATCGATGTTCAGGAAGACGGGTCTATCATCTTCACGGCCCGGGTTGCCGGCACAGATGAAATAAAATTCTGGGTTATGCGCTGGGGCAACAAAGCCCGCGTGATTGAACCCGAATCTCTGCGCCATGAAATCAAAACAGAAGCCGAGGCTGTCTTGAAAAATTACCAAAGTTGACTTGTATTGAGCACGGGTCTTTTCCAATCCCTTCAATATTTTTATACCCGGCTTGTGGCAAGTTTGATTTCCCCCTGAATGCCAAATGTAAAACTATTGTAAACCCCGAATGACCTTTTTACTTCCTTTTCGTATTGGTTGATAATCCATCAGCTTTTACAAAAAATCGTGTTTACTGACAGGCCGCTTTTTTACGGCTGCCTGTTCTGGAAATTTTAAAAAAATATGAGGTGAAAAAGTTGCATTACACAATTTTTGATACCCCGGTCCTGCGTACGGTAGCGCGCTGGGCTTCGATCCTTATTTTAAAGATTGCGGGCTGGCGAATCCATGGCCGGCTGCCGGATATATCCCGATTTGTTCTTATTGCAGCGCCCCACACCTCCAACTGGGATTTCCCGTTGACCCTTTTTATCGCGTTTGCGCTCAGAGCCAAAATTTACTGGATGGGCAAGGATGCAATCTTTCGTCCACCTTTAAGGCTTTTTTTTAAATGGCTCGGCGGCATCCCGGTCAACCGGTCTCGATCCAACAATATTGTGGCCCAGTCAATTGCGCAATTTAAAAAAAATGAAATATTGATCCTGGCCGTTCCACCGGCCGGCACCCGCAAACGGGTGATGTACTGGAAATCCGGCTTTTACCATATCGCCAACGGCGCACAGGTTCCGATCGTTCTCGGGTTTTTAGACTACCGCCGCAGGATGGGGGGGATCGGGCCGATGATCCGGCCGACCGGGGACATTGAAGCGGATATGGTGGCCATTCGGGCTTTTTATAAGGACATCACCGGAAAATACGCCCGCCAGTCGATGGCTTCGACAGAATTCAGGGAAAGCCCTGCAGCCTCCGGGTGAGGGGCTTTTTTTATACCGGATTGATTTCAACGGTACTGGCCTATTCCCTGTGGGGCAAATTGTTTCAGCGGACTTCCGGCGGTGGTTTTTTTTAAAATTTTTTGAAAGGGCCGGGCAGTACTCGTTGAAAGTTCTCGAACACTGCCCGTTTGATCCTGAATGGCCCCGTCACCCCCCCCCCTATTTATTTTTTTCATATTTTGAAAAATAACTTGCTTGTCGTTAAAAACTGATTATTATACTTTTAATCAATTTAGGCCCGTATGCAGAAGGGCCGATTTCATTCTGCAAGTAAGACCCATCTTACAAAGTGGCGGCTTTGAGTATGAAATTTTGAGAAATATAAACGAAAGGAGACTGCTACGATGGAAACAGGAATTGTAAAATGGTTCAATGACAGCAAGGGTTTCGGCTTTATCGAAAGAGAAGGCGGACAGGATGTGTTCGTCCACCATACCGGAATAAATGCATCCGGATTCAAATCGCTGAATGAAGGCGATCAGGTTTCATTTGACGTTGAGCAAGGCCAAAAAGGCCCTGCCGCGACCAATGTATCCGTGGTCTAAGATTAAAAAACAGCTTTACAAAAAAACAGCCGCATATCTTTTCAAGATGTGCGGCTGTTTTTTTGTAAAACCCATTCAGGCGTCCAGAGATACAGGGTATCGATCATGAGGCCTTATTCCGCGAGATCCCGGATCAGGCGGGTAAAAAAATCCCGTGCCTGCTAGGCATCCGGCACGGCAATGGATACATGGTCGATTCGCGAGATCATACCTACCCTCTCTGTTTATGCGGCTGTAGTAATACGGGGCCTGGAATATTCGCCCGATGAGCACTATTTTGACCTCATTTATCCGTAACTTTTCCCCCGTGTGCCTCAACATCTTTTTGCAAATGCGTATTGCCTGAAGTAAATTCAATGCCCTGTCGCTT
>Ga0307991_1000482_pt1 | contig 28762 bp, 21 predicted proteins | sample EllFjometagen131_FD_203146 | JGI IMG/M metagenome (GOLD analysis project Ga0307991, IMG submission 203146) | Marine microbial communities from Ellis Fjord, Antarctic Ocean - #131 | ecosystem: Environmental > Aquatic > Marine > Unclassified | place: Southern Ocean | collected 2014-10-08 | reverse complement strand
AAAATAATGCTGCCTCATCACCGCCGGTACCTGCCCGGATTTCCACAATCACATCTTTATGATCATTGGGATCCTTTGGTATCAGCAGCTCTCGCAAATTTTCATGAACAGTTTCCAGTTCTTCATTCAGTCTGGCATTTTCTTCTTCTGCCATCTCATGCAGTTCTTTTTCTTCTTCAGTTTCTATTAAAAGCTGATTTTCATCTATTGTTGATTTTAGTTTCTCATATTCATCAACTACCCGCAATATCTCCTGCAATTCTTTATATCGTCTTGAAATCTTTGAATATGCCCGTTTGTCAGACATTTTCGTCGGATCATATACATCCTTCTCCAATTCACTCATCTCATTTCTGAGATTTAATAATTTCTCCTCTGGAATCATTATTTATTTCCCTTATAATCTACAAATGTCACTTCACTATCTATTTCCAGATTCAATGCACTCTGCATAGCAGTTAATGCTATCTCGATTTGTTCATCATCAGGTGGCTGAGTGGTTATTCGCTGCAATGCCAGTCCTGGTGCAGTCATTAATTTCACAAGAGGATGATTGATATTTTTGCCCGAAAGCTTAAGAACTTCATAAGATATGCCAGATACAAACGGCAGCAGCAGTAGATGATAACCAAGCCGCACTATTACTATAGGCATAGTGCCAAATAGTGAACCTACTATCGTGTCTACTATCGAAAATATCAAGATCGAGATCAGTAACACAAAAAACATGAAACTCGTCCCACAGCGGGGATGGAGTGTACTTTGTTCTTGTATCTTACCCGGATAAAGGTCAGTACATTTTTCATAGGCAAAAACTGTCTTATGTTCTGCTCCATGATATTCAAATAATCTATTCACATCTTTCATCCGGCTGATCACCCACACATATACTACAAAAAAGACTATCCTGATACTGCCGGCAAACAGATTGAAATATAAATTCTCTTTACCAAGACCTATCCAGGAAGCTATCTGATACGGTAAAAAACCAAATAAAAGAAATGCCAGACCAAAGGCGACTACATACATGAAAATAGTTTCCCGCTTCTCAGCTGAGGCACTTTTCTCCTTGATCGTTTTTCCTTTCGCTTCTTCTTCTTCCTTCCAGTCCAGACTTGCTCGCTCTTCAGAAAAACTTAAACTGGTGATACCGATATTCATCATCTCGATCAAAGAAACAAATCCCCGAACTAATGGCAGCCCCAGAAATTTATTATCCTTGGTTTTACTGATGAATTCCTTTTTCCATACTTCTATCTCACCGCTTTTACGACGTACAGCCGTAGCGATATGGGCTGGACCTCGCATCATCACGCCTTCTATTACTGCTTGTCCACCAACCTGAATATCCTTTTTATCTGCCAAACATCTCTCCTTTAGAAAAAAAATGCACCACATCACCGAAATCGGTGGGTGTGGTGCTTATCTCTGTTTATCTAATCTAACCTTCGTTTGCCTGTTCTTCCACGTTGTACTTCTTATTAAATCGCTCGATCCGACCTGCTTTCTGTACTGAACGTTGCTTGCCAGTATAGAAGGGGTGGCACTTCTCGCAAATCTGTACCTCAAGCTTAGCAGAGGTTGACTTACTCTCAAATGTGTTGCCACATACACAATGCACTGTCACTTTTTCATACTTAGGATGAATCTTATCTTTCATTGAGAACTCCTTTCTCTCTATATTCTTATCCAAATGACACCTTTTTTGCCCAACCCCAATAATGTCAACCATTTTCACTAAAGTGCGAGCATCACTCACGAATCTTTGTTGTATCCGGTTACAGAAAAGTTCTGCTGGCTCCATGTCAAAACACCTTTTTTTTTGTAAACTCAGTGAACGCAGTTAACAGGGTAAACGTGTTAATCAGTCATTTATTTCTCCAGTGCTGTGTCCTCTACGTTAACAATGTTCACTACGTTTACAGGGTTCACAAAATCATCCAGAGAATCTCTACTGATTATTTTATAACGTATCTGCTAAATAAAAATGTTTTTCGCTAAATTACGTCTCAATAAAATGAGAATTCCTCAAATTTCACTTATTTTCATTACTCAATAGTATTCTTACCTCAATCTTCAATACCCAGATGCCAAATTATCCCGTTATAACACTATTTCAGCATCATCCTTGATTTCTAACCACCCTAAAAGTGGTCTAAAGGCGGAACAACAAAGCACATAGTGACATTTTAATGTGAGATAGTGCTTTGTTGTTCCTCCTTAGAGACACATTGTTATATAGATTAATACAGTGGTTTTATAATAAAATAAGTGAAAAACAGGTAAAATATCAGGTGATTTATAGGGGGTTATTTGATCTTATTTTTTCTGGAATTTCTTTTCAGCTTGAGCCAGATCTTCGGGGGTATCAATGCCAATGCCAGAATAATTTGTTTCTATCATTTTGATTTTAATACCATTTTCGAGTAGGCGAAGCTGTTCAAGTTTTTCTATATTTTCCAGTTTAGCGGGAGGCAGCTCAATAAATTTAAAGAGGGATTCTTTTCTGAAGGCATACACACCTACGTGACCATAATAATGGGCTTCTGGATTAAAGTCTCTATTACAGGGGATTACAGAGCGGGAGAAATAAAGGGCATTTTCCTGGTTATCGCAAACCACTTTAACCCGGTTATGATCATCAATTTTGCCAAAGATAAGGTGCATAAGTGATGCAACCTTAACCTGGGGATCATGAAAGGCATCAGTGAGAAGTTTTAACGGTTCTGCAGAGATAAAAGGTTCATCACCCTGCACGTTTACAACTATATCAAAATCAATATTCTGGCATACTTCGGCAACGCGGTCTGTTCCGCTATGATGATCAGAACTGGTCATTTGAGCTGAACCGCCAAATGCGTGGACAGCATCGAAGATATTCTGGGAATCAGTAGCAACAATTACCTGCTCAAAAATCCCTGAATTCAGAACATTTTCATAAACATGCTGGATAATAGGTTTATTATTAAGTAAAGCAAGCGGTTTACCCGGGAAACGGGAAGATTGCCATCTGGCAGGGATTACTGCGACGAATTTCATATTTAAATACCTCTTTTTATAGACATGCGTAAATAAGCTGAATATCCAGGACCACCATTACCATAATATCTGCGGAAATGCACTTTGTCAATCTCAATCTGGTTCATTTTGAGGCTGGTTTCCAGAGATATCAGTTTATCACGTTCACCGTTAATATGCCAAACAGAAGCATCCACTTTGATCTTATTATATCCAGCAAGCTCCACTCTGCCCTTATCAATAGCCTTTTGCCAGGCATCAATCAGATCAGATGAAATAGCAGAAACATCACAATAAACCTGCTTATCTTCAACCTTTAGATCTCCATAATACCAGTCAGGAACTGATCTGGTATTTGACTCATCACACCAGATTTTTACACGTGTGGAATCTACCAGCGAATGATCAAGGGAATAGATACCAATAAAATTATCATAAAACCAGAAATGATCGAGAAGCTGAAGCCTGTCTCTAATATCATAGAGCTGTTGAGGTTCGCTGGTTACCACTACCTGGAATTCCTGTTCTCCTGAGTCATTATTAATTTGAGTATCGCGGATCGCTCTTTTATTTACTACGTAGCAATTGTGATTACGTGAATAGGTTACCGTAGCATCCTGAAGTGCTGAGATTCTTATTGCTTCTTCATTAACAGTTAGTTTAGCAAATCCAAGGCAAAAATCACCTTCCGGCATATCAATAAACCATTGTGGTATTTGCAAATATCTTCCCTTTAGAATTTCAGGATGATCAAGTTCTTTTTGGTGACCGGCACAGCTTACGAGTAAGGGAATAATCAAAAATACCAAGAAATACTTTTTCATCTGTGCTCCTTAGCGATTTTTTTGAGATAGATGATCAAGGCGTTGATATCATTAATATTCACACCGGGAATTCTGGCTGCCTGTCCTATTGAGAGAGGTTTGACTTTATTCAATTTTTCTCGTGCTTCCCAGGCAATGCTTTCAATTTTCATATAATCCAGATTTGTAGGCAACTCAGCTTTTTCCATTTTATAGAAGCGGTCAATATCACGCATTTGCCGCTTGAAATAGCCGGCATATTTAACTTTGAGGAGAATCCGGTTGGCAATATCAGGCGTGATATCTTCAGGGATAGTGTAACCATAATTTTGCAGGTCGCTAAATTCCATCTGGGGGCGTTTGAGAATATTTACCAGGCGCGTGGGTTCACTAAGCTGATCATTAATGGTGGTATTATTCTTTTCCAGAAAGTGCATTTCACGCTCCATCACTTTTTGCACCTCCTGATATCTTTGCCAGCGGGTGTCACTAACCAGTCCCAGTTTATATCCTAAGGGCATCATACGCTCATCGGCATTATCCTGCCGTAGAAAGAGCCTGTATTCTGAGCGGGAGGTAAAAAGGCGATAGGGTTCATCTGTGCCTTTGGTCACCAGATCATCAAGCAATACGCCAAGGTAGCTTTGGGAACGGTCAAATATGATCGGAGGTTTATTATCCAGACTGACTACCGCATTAATCCCGGCAGCAATACCCTGGGCAGCAGCTTCTTCATAACCGCTGGTGCCATTTATCTGACCTGCCAGATAAAGCCCCTTCACACTTTTAGTTTCCATCGTGGGGGTGAGACTGTCGGGGATAACGTAATCATATTCTATAGCATATCCATAACGCATGATTTTAGCATTTTCCAGCCCTGTGATAGAAGCGACCATCTTTTCCTGTATGTGAGGGGGAAGACTATTTGATACTCCGTTTACATATGCTTCGTAAGTGTGCAGACCTTCTGGTTCAATAAATACGTGATGGTGCTCCTTGGAAGCGAACTTAACGATTTTATCTTCTATAGAGGGACAGTAGCGAGGACCTGTGCCACTGATGAAACCACCATATAGCGATGATTTATCAAGGTTATTTTTGATGATGCTGTGTGTAGTGGGATTAGTCCAGGTGAGGTAGCAATCGACGAGATTTTTCAGCTCAATATCACGGTAATATGAGAATCCCGTAGGGTCTTTATCTCCGGACTGAAGTTCCATCCTGTTGATATTAGCGGTTCTGATATCTATGCGGGGAGGGGTTCCTGTTTTAAATCTTGCCAGATGCAAACCAATTTTTTCTAATGAAAGCGAAAGCTTATCTGCTGAAGGTTCCCCTGCTCTGCCTGCACTATAAGACACATCACCCACAAACACTCTGCCGCGCAGAAAAGTTCCGGTGGTGATAATAACGCGGGGAGCAAAATATTCTTCTCCCAAATGACAGCGAACTCCAGTAACCTGATCATCTTTTACCAGAATGTCATCAATAGTGGATTCAATGATCAGAAGATTGGGAGTATTTTCCAGTTCTTCAGTAACGAAGCGGGTATATAATCCTCGGTCATTCTGGCAGCGTGGTGCCCAGACTGCAGGACCTTTTTTACGGTTAAGCATGCGGAACTGAATACCAGTAGTATCCGCAGCCATTCCGATGAGACCACCGAGAGCATCAATCTCACGGGCAAGATGACCTTTTGCAGGTCCGCCTATGGTGGGATTACAGCTCATCCGGGCAATGCTTTCCATCTTAATTACAAAGAGGAGAGTATTTGCTCCCATCCGTGCTGCTGCCGAGGCAGCTTCCACACCGGCATGTCCGGCTCCTACTACAATTACATCATATTTATTCATTGATATATTTTTACCTTAATTACAGGTGTAACTGTCAAGCAGATAATTGTCATTTGTTAAAAATCCGTGCAGATTAGAAGTACAATTCCTAATTTGCACAAAAAAACGGGCATCTCCCCTGAAATTTAAAATATTTCTGCATCTAAGTTATATGTGCACCGCCGGGTATTTCCAGGTGGGGCGCAGATAACGACCGTTGTTAACCAATCTCTGAATATGAAAGTTGCTGCTGATAACTGCCCGTAGTTCTCGCCCCACTTCCGGAGTACCGTTAGCGGTGCACGTCCTACTTATCTTCTCATTTACTTTAGCAAGTTCTGAATAGCCCTTGTAATCATAGTTTGCACCTCTTTCATACATTTTCGGAATTGAATTCCGAAAATGTATGAAAGGGGGATAACTTCAATATTTTTTATCTATTAGCAGTCATCTCAATTGCTGCTTTCAATAAATTATTTTCACTACGCTTTTTTGATTTATTGAATCCAGCAACTGAGACTAAGAATATTGCTTATCACTTCTTCCATTCAAAAATCATAATTCAACATTTAAAATTAATTTAATGCCCTGAGAATGCGGAAGCCCATGCCGTAGTAACTGGAGCTGGGGTTGACGGAGTTACGATTAGCCACTCGGCAGGAATTGGCATTAAGGAGCCAGCCACCACCACGAGTGATACGGTAAGCCTCACTATCAGGTCCAGTGGGATTATCTGCTGGGCTGGAACTATAATAATCACTCGAATACCAGTCATTACACCATTCATACACATTCCCACTCATATCATAAATATCAAGCTGGTTAGGCAGTTTACTCCCTACAACTTCTGTATGCCCAGGATCATTAGAAATATAAATTGCATAATCAACCAAATCACTTTCTTCATGGCAACCGCTGTATCTATAATCATCTGTCCAGTTCACTCCTCCTCGTGCGGCATATTCCCATTCGGCTTCTGTTAGCAATCTGTAACCATTTGCACTAAAATCACAACTCCAGTCTGATAGATCATAACAAGGTGTTCGTCCATACTGAATACTTAAAACATTGCAATATTCTACGGCATCATACCATGTTACGTTATAGATGGGGTAATTTTCGCCTACTCCGTAACCATTAGCCGGATTACTGCCCATTACTGATTCATACTCGCCTTGCGTTACTTCATATTGTCCGATATAGAAACTGTTAAGCGTTATCTCATGAACCGGAAGCTCATCTGATGATCCTTCATTGAAATGATCACCCATCTCGAAGGTTCCACCCTGTACGAAGACCATTCCTTCAATACCACTGATATCGCGGTCATCTGCTGTAACCTTGATCATAGTGGGAATATTTAAAACTTCCGGGTGGTCAGTAGCAAAATCCCAGATTATTTGCTTATTATTACCAGAGGTGATATTATAACCAGTATCTCCACTTAAAGAAATTATCGGATAATCCCAGCTTTCGCCTTCATCATCCGAAGCTGATATGCTTACCATCATGTTGTCACCGTCCGTATCTTCCAGATCATAATAGATATCAACAAAATAAGTACCATCATTACGCTGTTCTACTACTACATTACTAACTACAGGAGGCTCATTACAAAACAAACTAAATGCTATAAAAAGCAATACAACCAAAAATATCTTCTTCATCAAAAACTCCTTTTAATAAAACCAAAGATTTTTTCACCACAGAGGGCTCAGAGAACACAGAGAATATTATAAAAGATTCATTTAAAACTCTCTTATATTCTTCTGTGCATTTCAGTGCCTTTAGCAATTGATAACCTCTTCTTATTCCATTCAAAATTCAACACTCATAATTCAGAATTATTCAACTGCCCTGAGAATGCGGAAGCCTATGACGTGGTAGCTGCCGCCAGGGTTGACGTCGAAACGATTAGCTACAAGGCAGAAACTGGCATTGCCGAGCCAGTAGCCACCGCGCCCCACACGGTGAGACTCGCTATCAGGTCCAGTTGGATTATTTGCCGGGCTGGAATTATAATAACTACTCAAATACCAGTCATTACACCATTCATACACATTCCCACTCATATCATAAATATCAAGCTGGTTTGGAAGTTTGGTGCCAACTTCATGAGGCTGGCTACCGGAATTTGAACCATACCAGGCATAATCTCCCAGATTGTCTGTTGTCCCGCTGTATCTATAATCATCAGTCCAGTTCACTCCGCCACGAGAAGCATATTCCCATTCCGCTTCGGTTGGCAATCTATAGCCATCTGCACTGAAATCACAGCTCCAATCTGATAGATCATAACACAGTGTTAGACCTTCCTGAACACTCAAAGCATTGCAATACTCTACTGCATTATACCAGGTTACATAATAAACGGGGTAATTATCGCCTACTCCCCAATCATGTGCTGAATTACTTCCCATCACTGCTGTATATTCTGCTTGTGTTACTTCATACTGCCCAATATAGAAGCTGCTAAGCGTTACCTCATGCACCGGAAGTTCATCTGCCTCCCCTTCATTAAAATGGTCACCCATCTCGATGGTTCCTCCCTGCACGAAGATCATACCTTCAATTTCACCGCCACCATTACGGTCATCTGCAGTAATTTTGATCATCGTTGGAATATTCAAAACTTCCGGATGGTCAACCGCAAAATCCCAGATTATCTGCTTACTGGTTCCTGATGTGATATCAGAGCCAGTATCTCCGCTTAAAGAAATTATAGGATAATCCCAGCTTTCTCCTTCATCATCTGAAGCTGCTATGTTTACCAGCATACTGTCACCATCCGCATCTTCTAGATCATAATAAATATCAACTATATATGAACCATCATCACGCTGCTCTACGCTTATATTACTTACTACCGGTGGTTCATTACAAAACAAACCAAATGTTATAAAAAGCAATATAACCAAAAATATTTTCTTCATGATAAACTCCTATTAAGATTTTTAACCGCGAAATACGCGAAAATACGCGAAAAAATGTAAGAAAGTACAAGTAGAATACTTACATCATTGATACAATTATTAAACATATCCTTCTTCTCTTTCTTTCGCGTCATTTCGCGCCTTTAGCGGTTGATGATCTTCCTTCTTTACGAGTTACTATCGGTTCTACTTCTGCGGGGAAGATGTCTATCAAGTCCACGGAATACATCAACATTAAACTGGCATCATACGCTTCGATTTCTGTATTTCCATCTACATCAGCGATAGTCTGGCGCCAGTCTTCCCACGGCACTGGAATTCCTTGCGGCTCCATCTGGCAGAAATACTGTAAAACCAGCGAAGCATCAAAGCTTTCCACCAGCGTGTTATTATCCACATCACCATATCTTACTGAACTCAGCAGACACAATTCCGATATACCTTCACCAATATGCCCTAAGTCCTCTTCCATAGAAGAAAGCAACATCAGCTCTGATATACCAATACCCACATGGTTCTCTTCTTCATTCATAGAGGAAAGATACACAAGACTGGAGACACCTTCACCAATATGACCTAAGTCCTCTTCCATGGAAGAAAGCAACACCAGCTCAGATATGCCAATACCCACATGGTTCTCTTCTTCATTCATAGATGAAAGATACACAAGACCAGAAATACCTTCTCCAATATGACCTAAATCCTCTTCCATGGAAGAAAGCAACACCAGCTCAGATATGCCAATGCCCACATGGTTCTCTTCTTCATTCATAGATGAAAGATACACAAGACCAGAAATACCTTCTCCAATATGCCCTAAATCCTCATCCATGGAAGACAGCAGCACCAGCTCAGATATACCAATACCTACGTGGTTATCATCCTCACTCATAGATGAGAGATATACCTGATCTGATACATCCCAGCCGATTGCTGCTACAACTGGAAGAACAAAGATCAGCAGCAATAGCAATACATACAAACGCCGTAAGCTCATAAAATACCTCCTTCTTTAATATATAAAAAATTAAACTTTTCTTAGCAATCAGTAAGTACATCTCTACTATTCTAATTGCGCCATTTTAGCTTATTCACCCTTATATAAATAAAAACCAATTTATCATAATTTATTACTATATCAATAATGATTGTTAATTTCAATTTTAGTCAAGATTTTTGTTAGAAACTACGCATTCTCCTGAAAAGAGACTGAATAGATTACTACTGATAACTGCCGTAGTTCTCGCCCCTCGCAGACCGTGCCGTTGCTTTCTGGAAATAATCCATAACTTTAGTGACGGAGTAGGAGAAGGATGGACTTCCGGAGTACCGTTAGCTGTGCAAGTCATACTTATCTTGTTAATTACCTATTCATAATATACTGAAATCTCAATAAAAACAGGGGGATGCGTGAAATGATGGCAGTCGCCTGATTTATCAAGGACTATTGACTACTTTCTGAAATGTGATCACATCCCAATTTTCTACGAATCTTACTTCTTTTCTTATCACTCCCCAGGCTTGTTTATCTATTCTGAGTTTGTGCATTCCTGCAGTCAGGCTATCAATTGCAATTTCAGTTATTAATCCTTTCTGCCCTGTATTTGGGTTTTGAGTCAACATCCATCTAATATCTATCAGCAAATTGTCATCAATATATACTGATAAAATATCTGTAACGGAATTCATCTTACTTTCGGAATTTCCAGTTTGCTTTATACCTGCCACTGCGATTTCGTCTTCTTTATAATAGCTGATAAAAAGCTCAAGTTTATCATCAGTAACCTTAAATTTATCTAAAGCAGCACGTGACAGGCGACGTTCATTGTTGCGCAATTCCTGATACTTCTCGATAACAGCTTACGGGATGTGTATATCAATCCTGATCAAAAAATAAATGAAGAATATATTTCTGAAAACAAAGAATCAATTGCTATAATACCTTTAATTACAAAATCTCCTATATTCAAGATTGCACGGGTTTCGGTTCCAAGTTTGGAAAAGATATTAGTCGATACTTTTTGTGATAATAACCTGCTTCAAGCGTATAAGGGATCAGAGCTAAAAATTATATTCTCAAATGTTTTTAATGATTACAGTGTTGATATAGCTAAACTAATTAATTACAGCCGACGCCGAAATAAGGAAAAGGAGTTAAAAGATTTTCTCATTAAGAATAAAATTATTGAAAAGGATGTTATGGAATGATATCTGAATATTCTTACAGTAAAGACTGGTTAGATAATCTGAGAGTTTTAAATAAGAAAATTGATCCATCTTTGTGCGAGAAAATGATCCGAGCATTAGGATTACTGGAAACTTTGGTCACTAACAAACTCGATTTTGTTTTTAAAGGAGGGACATCTCTAATTATAATTATAGAAAAGCCTGAAAGGTTTTCGATTGATATTGATATCAATACAACAACATCTAAAGATGAAGTTGAAAAGGTAATTGAAAGTATTTCCGGAAATAATCTTTTTAAAAAGTATATTGAAAAGAAACGACCCGATAAGGGAATACCCAAAGCTCATTATTATTTTTATTTTGATTCAGTAGTTACAGGAAAAGAAACCTATGTGATGCTTGATGTGTTATTTGAAAAACACTCATATCCATATATAATAAGTACCCCAATTAAATCACATTGGATTAAATTGGAAGGAGAACCAGTCAAAGTAAAAACTCCGAACATTGACTCATTGCTTGGTGATAAGCTTACAGTATTTGCCCCTAATAGTATCGGTATTTCTTATAAGATCGGTAAATCTATGGAGATCATCAAGCAGTTATTTGATATAGGCAGGCTTTTTGATCATTTATAAAATTTGGAAACTGTCAGGGAATCCTTTAATATGATAGCAATAAAAGAGCTTAAATATAGAAAGCTGGAATTTTCAAAAGAAGATGTGTTAGATGACATTATTGAAACCAGCTTGCTTGTTACCAGATTTCCAGGTGGAAAGAAAAATGATTCTCCAGAACTGAAAGAATTATTGAATGGGCTTAATCGATTCAAATCATTTCCGATTAATGTAAAATATAGAGCAGACGATGATTATATCTCATTCCTTATAGGTGATTTAAGTATTTTTATGATTGGTTACAATAATTGATCTTCATTTTGAAATAAAAGTTAAAAAAAGGTATATATATATTAGAAAAAGGGCAAAAAACGTAACAGGTATAGGTTATAACTATATGAATTAGACAAATAGGCTGTTACGTTTTTGCCACAATTTGTTACGTAGCTGTATAGTCTTATATTATATGGTTTTATGGGCAGTTAAATGATAGATCTGGACAGATAGGTGTGAAGAAATAACAGATTTAAGAGAATTTCATCCGAAAACGATCATGCTTTAACAGTTTTGTGGAAAGAGGATATTAAGCATCACCAGTTCGCGGAGAACTTCATTACAAAGCTCTCCAGTAACTCCGAAATCACGGGAATTAGTTACTACCAGATAAGCTCTATTTAAACCTGGTGCAACCGTTACTGAACAATACCAGACGGCATTGCTGCCGGAATGCAGGAGCACAATACCTTTTGCCCAGGGCTGATCTTTTTCATCAGCAACTCCCCAGCCGGCTGCATAAAAGCCAGTCGGTTCGATTAATTTAGCTAAATATTTTTTTTCAAGAATTGGATTTGCCTTGGTTTAACTGCAGGGCGAGGAAGAAGTATCTATTATCATGGTAAATGGCAGAATAAAGAAAATGGATCAGGTGCTGAAAACTGGTGATATTGTAGCACTATTCCCCCTTGTAGGTGGTGGATAGGTCGAAGAGTTATTCGAGCAGATATCAGTCGAAAATGAAATTATAGCAAACTAAAGCTATGCAATATTTCTTTGGTATTACTAATTCCATGGAATTAAAATCTTTTCAGTCTTAAAGTCAGAAAAAGAATGATTTAATTTTCTTGCCATAATAACACTAATATTGCTTATTTGTGAAAGCATGAGAAAAGCGAATAAACCTGATAAAGGCGGTAACGATGTTTAAGAAAAGGTTATTAATATTTCTTATATTTTCCTTCGTTCTTGTTTCTCACGCCCAGGAAGGAAAAAAGCAGGATAAATTGTTTTCCATGTCTTTGGAAGAGCTGATGAATGTTCAAATAAAAACAGGAACATTAATAAGTTTAGAACGCTCAAAAGTACCTTCCGTACTCACTGTTATAACACGTGAAGATATTGAAAATACTCCTGCCAGAAATCTGTTGGATATATTGGAAGTGTATGTGCCCGGAGCAACTTTTACAAATCATTGGGAAGGCCCCCGAATTGGAATACGGGGCGTAATGAGCGATCAAAATAATTCATTCCTGCTTATTGTTAATGGTGAAAACATGAATAATGAATATGAGAACGGACCTATTTTTGAGATTCAGAACAGAGACCTTTCCGATATTGAAAAAATTGAAATCATCAGTGGACCCGGTTCAGTTACTTATGGTCCCGGAGCAATTGGTGGCATTATTTCTATTACTACAAAAGATGCAAAATCTTCTGATAAAGCAAAAATAGGGGCGGAACATAATTTTACCTACAGGTATTCCACCATTAATGGCAGTTATTCTTTTAAAAAGAGAGATTTATCAATCTCATTGATGGGTTCTGTTGGAACATCTGATGGCATTGAGAATCCGCAGTTCTATTACATAGATCGTTCCCATGGCTATGGTTACGGTTATATGTCGGAAAACTGGGGAAACATGGGATTGGGTACCCCTGCTCCAAATTTCTATTCTGATTTTGACGATAAACCTGAGATAAAAGCTCAATTAGACATCGACTTTTTAGATGAGTTTAAATTCAGGGCTCGTTATTCAAGTTTTAGTTTTATTAAACAACAACAACAAACAATTTCAGCAGAAGGTCCTGCTTTCCCGAGCCTCTATGGTCAACAATTTGCATCATCGCTCAATAATAAGCATGAGTTTTCGGAAAAAACCAAATTAGAAAGTAAGATTGGCTTTCAATCACTGAGTCATGGAGATATTCAATTATATCAAGGCGAAAACAAACCCTATAATGACATTACACAAAGAAATAATTCATACAGTGAAAATAGGATCAATTTACGTTCAATTTTATTGTATGAACCCTTCGATAAATTAAAATTGGCGTTTGGAAGCGAATACAGTTATTGGTATTATGGGGCTGAATGGGGTAAGGCAAAGAATAGTTTCGTCATGGATTTTGCATCACCGGTTAATTTTGGAGTATTGGATTCAAACTCGGGTTTTTATTCTGAATACAATCAATATGGAATTGTAACGCTGATCGAAGATCCAATTGATGCACATCAAATCTCGGGATTCTATGAATTTAATTACCTGCCTTGCAAAAACACTACGATTCTATTCTCCGGAAGAATAGATAAACACAATATGGCCAAAGTGGCTTTCTCGCCAAGAGTTGCATTCATCCAACAAATAAATAAAAACAATTTTTTGAAATTAAGCGCTCAACAATCTGTTCGCCTACCAAATTTTCGCGAATTATATGCTATCGATTTTGCATCAGAACCTGCCCCTGCTCCTGAAAAACTTAAGAGTATTGAGTTGATATATTCTAGTATATTTAGGGAAAGTTTTTCTGCGAATCTTTCTACATTCTATCAATCAGTAAACCAGATTGGTTGGACTGACAATGAACTGTCAGAAATTATTGGTGAATTTAACACTACCGGTTTTGAGACCGACCTTTCATATAAGTTGAATAACTTTAGTATTGCACTTAAATATTCTTACATTAAACAATTAGATTGGGAACCTGAATTTGATTTCGATGCCTATCTTTCTAATATAGGTGTGGACAGCCTGGATATCCAACTTGTAGATGCAGGTAAAAACAGGATAAATAATTTTCCGCAGCATCAACTTAAACTTGTCACTTCTTACAAAATCAACAAATCCCTTTTTGTTCACTTCAATGCAAGATTTGCTGCAGAGTATGGTCAGGAGGATATGTTAGATATGTTTAAATCTGTCCATGATAATTACGGGAACTTCGAAACTCAACAGGAGATGAATGACATTTATAATGATCTAATAGACAAAGGATATTCCAGACCTTCGTTCACATCAAATGCTTCTGTATCTTATAAATTCGACCTGAATAATATAAACCTGGTTTTGACTACAGAGGTTATGAATTTATTTACAGTCAACCACATCAGGTATGTATATCAGTATTGGGAAGAAGGTGACAACCGGCAATATCCAAGACAAATCGGTTTTGTAGAAGAACCGCTCTCGTTGAGCATTCGTTTAACTGCAGAATTTTAGTATCGGAGTAAAATAAATATGAATTTCAAAAAAATATTTTATTCTAAGGCACAAATTTTATTTTTTTTATTGTGTTTCTTCATTCCGCAACTTGTTCAAGCTCAATTTACCGAGAGCGAAGTTAAGGCAGTATATCTGGAAAAATTTGCCCTGTTTATAGAATGGCCAGCCGAATCTGTATTAGCAGATACAGCAGAACCTTTTGTAATCGGTGTGATCAGAGACAAAGCTTTCAGCAAAGTCTTGATAGAAATTTACCAAGAACGAAAGATCAAGAACAGGAAAGTGCAGATCAAGTACTTTTCCGATCTGAATAACATCCAGGATTGCAACATCATGTTTATCTCAGATTTGAACCAAGATGAGCTTGCCTTGATTTTATCCCGAATCAAAGGAAAGCCGATCCTAACCATCAGCGATACAGAAGGTTTTGCCGAAAAAGGGATTCATATCGATTTCTTCTTGGAGAGTGATAAATTAAAATTTGAAATCAACCAGGAAGCTTTGAAAAATTCAGGTCTGCAAGCAAGCTATCAATTACTGCAACTGGCAAGAATTGTAACATCGCCAGGAGGTAATAAATGAGATGGTTCAATAATTTATCGATTAAAAGAAAGCTCTTTCTCCTTATCTTCGGCATAACCTTGATAGCCCAGGCAATTGCCTTCTCCATTCTTACCATAGAACGATTTAACTCTCTTAAACAAGAGCTATTGAATCAGTCACATATTCAAGCCAGGCTTATCGGTGAATACTGCGTTTCTCCCCTGGTTTTCGAAGATATGGACGGATTAGACCATATCCTGCAAAAAATTGATGCGTTGCCCTTTATCCTTTCTGCAACTGTTTACGACCAAAATGGAAACCTGGTTTCTTATCATCAGAAGAAAGGCGAAACGGAACCGATTCCTCAACATGAACAACATGATGATGTCTTCTTAAAAAATATGCTCCATATGCGTGAAGCGATCATTTACCAGGGAATCGAATATGGTCAGATCCATTTAAGAGTATCTACTAAGGAATTTAAAAAAGAAATTTCAAATCAGATATGGCTTTTTGCTTGGGTAATTTCTGGAATGTTAATTTTCATCTATTTCCTGGCTAATCGATTTCAGAAAATAATTTCTGAACCGATCCTGAACCTGGCTAACTTTTCAGATAAAATTTCCAAAACGGCTGACTACTCGCTGCAGATTCAAAAGCAGAATGAGGATGAAATCGGGAGTCTTTACGATGGATTTAACAATATGTTAAATCAAATTAATATCAGGCAGGAAGAACGCAAACAGGCGGAGAAAACGCTACGGGAAACTAATGCAAGGCACTCTGCGATGATAGAAAATATCGGCGATGTTATTGCCATTGTGGGGGCTGATAGTCTGACGAAATATCAAAGTCCAAATATTGAGAAATGGTTCGGATGGAAGCCGGAGGATATTATCGGCACAAGCGGCTGGGACAAGATGCATCCGGAAGATATTGAAAGGATTCAGAAAGAATTCAGTAAAGTGCTCCAAAAAGAAACCACCTCGATAGTTGAATATAGATTCAAATGTAAAGATGGTAAGTATAAATGGATAGAACTTACTGCCCTTAACTGTATCAACGATCCTGCGATCAATGGTGTACTGCTCAATTACCATGACAGCACTGAGCGCAAGCAGGCAGAGTTTGAACTGAAAAAATACCGCGATCATCTTGAAGAGTTAGTAAAAGGACGAACTCAAGAATTGGAATCCAGTAATAAGGAACTGGAAGCATTCAGCTATTCTGTTTCTCACGATCTGCGAGCACCCTTACGGGCAATAAACGGTTTTACCCAAATTTTAATGGAGGATTACGTAGAAAAACTTGATGATGAAGGTAAACGTCTGGGCTCTGTGATCCTGAATAATTCCCGAAAAATGGGACAACTCATAGACGATCTGCTGTCTTTTTCACGGCTGGGCAGGGCAGCGATGCATTTTACTGAGATAGATATGAAAACCCTAGTGTATAATGTTTATCTGGAAATTACCAGCCCGAAAGAACAAAAGAAGATTCATTTCTCAATTGCAGATTTACCTGAAGTACAGGGTGATTATAACATGTTACGCCAGGTTTGGGTAAATCTCATTTCCAATGCGACAAAGTTTTCAGCAAAACAAAATAAACCAATTATTTCAGTTACCTGCCAGGAGAAAGATAAGGTATTCATTTATTGTATTAGAGATAATGGTGCAGGATATGACATGAAATATCAAGACAAACTTTTTGGCGTTTTCCAGCGTCTTCATCTCGAAACAGAATTTACCGGCACAGGAGTGGGTTTGGCTTTGGTAAGACGCATCATCCAACGCCATAACGGAACTACGTGGGCAGAAGGAGAAGTAGGTAAAGGTGCCGCTTTCTATTTTTCCCTGTCTAAAAATTGTGAAAAATAGTTTTTAAATAATAAAAAATAGGAGAAAAAAATGGGACAAGAATATGAAATTGTGATAGTGGAAGATAATCCAACTGACTCTGAATTAATGATCCGTTCTCTGAAAAAAAATAAACTAGCGAATAATCTAACTTTATTAGAAGATGGAGAACAGGCTTTGGATTATTTTTTTTGCAGGGGAAAATACAAAGACAGAACGTTATTAATTACACGGATGGTGATCTTTCTGGATCTCAAACTTCCCAAAGTGCACGGATTAGAGGTATTGGAACAACTTAAATCGAATGAGAAAACAAGAAAAATACCGGTCATAATCGTTACCTCTTCCAAAGAAGATCCCGATATTGCTGCTGCCTACGACCTTGGCGCGAACAGCTATGTAGTGAAACCTGTAAATTACGAAAATTTCGTAGAAATGATAAATCAATTGGGATTATATTGGTTAGTGGTAAATGAAAATCCTCAAAAGGTATTTTAGATAAGTTCATATTTTGAAGGTGTCATATACAGGGGGTAATTAATGGATGAAAAAATTAAAGTTTTGATCCTGGAAGACATACCGGTAGATGCAGAACTGGTAGAGCGAGAATTTAAAAAAACCTTAAAAAACTACTCTCTCCTGGTGACGGATAACGAGAAAGGATTTATAGAAGCACTGAAAAATTATAAACCAGATATTATCCTCTCCGATTACAACCTGCCCCACTTCAACGGCATGGAAGCGATAAAACTTACCAAAGAGATATCACCATTGATTCCGGTAATTATAGTTACGGGTTCGATAAATGAGGAAATCGCAGTAGAATGCATGAGAGCAGGGGCTGTAAATTATGTGATTAAGGAAAACCTTCTCCGTCTTGGTCCGGCAATAACTCAATCTCTGGAAGTTAAAGCCTTGATAACAAAACGATTAGACGCAGAAGAGAGTTTAAAACTTATCACAGAGAGACTTCAGATTTCAACGGAGTCTGCTCATATTGGTATATGGGATTTTGACATTGAGAACAATTCCCTGATCTGGGATAAACAAATGTTTGAACTTTACGGCATTCAGCCTGAAGATTTTGGAGGAGCATATGAAACCTGGGAAAAAGGAGTGCACCCTGAAGATATTGCAAGAAGTGATAAAGAAGTTCAAGATGCTATCTCTGGTAAGAAAGATTTTCACACCCAATTCCGTGTAGTCTGGCCAGATGGTCAAATTCGTTCGATTGAAGCTCATGCAATTGTAATTTCAGACTCAACTGGTATACCTGAAAGAATGATTGGTGCGAATTGGGACATTACGGAGCGCAAAAACTTTGAAAATAAACTCAAAACATCACTTAAAGAAAAAGAGATCCTGCTGCAGGAACTCTACCACAGAACTAAAAACAATATGCAGGTTGTTACATCGATGTTACATTTACGAGCAGAATCTTTAGATAACCAGCAAATTACAGAGATCTTCAAAGAAGTTGAAAATTCAATTCTTTGCATGGCTCTGGTACATCAAAAACTCTATGAATCAGGAGACTTGTCTCATCTAAATTTGAAAGAATATATTGAAGGAATTGTGCAGATTCTCACAAATAATTTAATACAACCTTCTAAACAGATCGACATCTCAGTAAAAGGTGCAGATATTGTGATTTTGTTGGACACAGCGATGCCTATAGGGTTTATTATTAATGAGATTGTTACCAATGCGATTAAACATGCTTTCCCCAATGGAAGAAAAGGAAAGATTGATATTACCTTAAACATCACTCCCCAAAATGAGATCATATTAGCGATTTCAGACAATGGGATAGGTTTACCTGATAATTTTGATACAAATGCTAATAAGGGTTTTGGCATGCAAATAATAACCGATTTGGTTGAATATCAACTTCGGGGTTCTATTAGCTTTAAAAGTAATAAAGGGCTTTACTATCAAATAGTGATAAAAGAAGAAGGTTATAAAGCGAGGATATAAGATGGATAAGAAATTGAAAGTACTTGTGGTCGAAGATGAAATGTTTACGGCAAAAAACCTTTGTAAAGAATTATTAGATTTAGATGTAGAAGCATTAAAACCTGTCGCAACGGGAGAAGAAGCTGTTGAAGTAGCACTCAAAGAAATCCCCGATCTCATTTTGATGGATATTAAACTGGCTGATAAGATGGATGGAATCGAAGCAGCTCGAAAGATCAAAGAAAGGTCAGGAATTCCTATCGTTTTTATGACAGGCTATGCAACGGAGTATATACAAGAACAAGCTCAGGAAGTGAACTGCCTCGAATTTTTTGAAAAACCTATATCTATTAAAGATTTAAAACCACTAATTCATGAATTAAAATTGGCTCTTGGATTACATATCACATAAAATATTATCCTCTTTTGGTAATCAGACATGTCAACAAATTACCGTAAACTCAGAAGGGTTATATTATTTTTTCGTAAATATAGGGAATTGAGAATTTACCCCAATTATTTGAATTCCTGAAAGATTTTGTCAGCGGAAACACTGGCGAGATTGGGGTGGATAAGCTGGCTGAAAGTGACTATGGATAAATTAACATGAGATTCTGTACCAGTTTTCACTGCCAAAATTGTACCAATTTAAACTGCCATTGGCAGAAATTTACATGCCCTGAAAAGTTGAAAAGTATTTTGGTTGGTAATAATTACTCATCCGTTGTTATTGCACTATAAATTACCATAAATATAGTTGGATATGTACAATAGAAAAATTGGCGTGACTTGCATACATTAGCCGTCAAACAGGTGAAATTAAGCACAATAAGAAAGGTTCAATAACAGCAGTATGGTATGAACAGACTTGCGCTGGATGCAAAATAGATAATTGTCCTGCTAAAGTGAAGAAAAGGGGTAAAGGTTACAGATATCATTACTATACTATAAGCTCCGTGAAGTGCCATTTAAGGCGTCAGTATGAAAACAGCCAGGAGTTCAGAGATATATACCGTTTCAGAAGTGGAATAGAGGCTACTAATTCACGATTTATTTCTATGACGGGTGCGAGACGATCGCGTTATCGTGGATTAAATAAAATGAGATTCAGTCAAAAATTGAAAGCTCTGGCAATCAATGTGTTCAGAGTAACGGGATACATAAGGAAATTGGGTGATTTTCGATATATTTTATCATTTTATGCTCAATATTTTCAAAAATATTGCTTTTTTAAGCCGGAAACAGTGATTTTTATGCATTGAGACCAAAATGAATTTTACTTTAGGATAAATGATGTTTCGTAAACATGATTATCCTGTGAGTTTTTACGGTAGCATCAAATTTCATATTTCAATTAATTGGAGGCAGATAAGATTATCTGCCTCCAATAATGTAGATATCATCACCATATACTCCGCAATCTATATGTTGTCTGCCCGTTGGCATGGGTTCTAAAATTTTCTAGGAATCGGTTTGGAGATCATGTTCACGATTTGTATCTCGGGAACCACATTGTTGGCAACATTTTCTTTTCTTTTTAATCTCCTAAATAAAAAAGTGTGTTTAAATACCTTTCAATAAAAGATATAGCACTTACTTTAGCAACAATTTTTGTCTATTAAGCCGAAATTTACATAAAATATTTTGCTATTATTTCCCCTCATATAAAAGGATCATCAAGATTACGATCAATCACATTTTAGGGACTGGATGGGATTTCTTCTGGCAGCATTATAGGTTAGCCAACTCACAGTGGCTAAAGCTATAAACAGGGCAATTAGTCCCCCCATAGCAAAAACCCACCAGCTTAACTCTACTTTAAAGGCAAAATTTCCCAGCCATTTAATCATTGCATACCTGGCTATTGGTACTGCGATCACAAAGGCTATTACTATCAATTTAATAATATCAAAGTTAAGCATTCGCACCAGCTCGCTTACAGAAGCACCATTCACTTTTCTGATGCCTATTTCTCTGGTTCTTTTCACCAGCATATAGGAGGTCATACCAAACATGCCAATACATGCTAAAAAGATAGCCATTGCGGCAAAGAAACCCATTAACTGAAAAGTTCTATTGTCCTTTTGATAGCGTGATTCTAAGATTTGATCAAGGAATTCATAGCTGATCACCTGTTCAGGATAGATGTTTTGAGTGATATCGGTAACAGCCTCTTTAGAACCATATATATCAGATGACTTGAGTTTAACAATAAGATGATAAGCTACCGAATACTCTATTAGATAAACAACCGGTTTGATTTCGTTTTGTAGCGGCTCAAAATTAATATCATCGATAATACCTACTACTTTTCGGGTTGATCTGGGCCATCCGCATTTTATTGTTTGTCCCAGCGGATCACCTTCTAACCCAAGAAAAGTAACAGCAGCCTTATTTAGAATCATAGATTCCGATGCATCAGTTTTATAATCTTCTGAAAATAGCCTGCCGCTTATGGGCTTAATGCCTAAAGTTTCAAAATAACCGAAGTTTATGTGTACAAAAGGAAGTACAAGAGATTCTGTTTGTCCTTCAGGTAACACAGCCCCATAATTATTTAAAGAGCCTGATGGTATGCGACTTGCAGTTGAGACATTTTCCACAAAACTCTGTTTCATAAGAGCCTGTTTCAAGGTATTATACTTCGCCTCATCACCAAAATCAAATATGGAATTAAGCACAGCTTCTTTTTCAAAACCAAGCTCTTTATTATGTAAGAAGTTTATCTGCTTCAGCATAATCGTGGCAGATGCTATCAGAGCTATCACAATAGTAAACTGCGCAACCAGCAGAATATTTTTCATCTTAAAACCTGCCCGGCCTTTATTCTTAGATGATTTTATTACATCATGGGTATTTTGCGATGACAAAACAGTGGCAGGATACAAGCCGGTCAGGACTCCTAAGAGGGCGATGAAACCCAATAAACTCAGCATCATGTCTGTATTTAAGAAATCAAAAAAGGACAGTGCTTTGCCGGATACCTGATTAAATACCGGTAAACTAAGCTCAATTATTAGCAAAGCTACCGCTAATGAGATAAAAAATACCACCATGGTTTCAATGATATATTGCTCTGCTATTTGTCTTCGGGTGGCACCAAAGGTTTTGCGAACACCCATTTCAAGGGTTCGGGATGTGGCATTGGCGATGAACAGGTTGATATAATTAAAACATGCTATGAGCAATATGAGCAAACCGATTGCTGAAAATATCAGCACATAAGTAATACTGTTTTGCGGCTGAAAATCACGAGTTAAGTGGGAAGAATAAAGATGTATGTCCTTCAGGTTTTGCAATGAATATTTGTCAGGATCATCAGAATTACTGGTTTCAGCCATGAGTTTTGTGATTTTAGTTTCCACATCCGGTTTCGAAAACTGCTCCTGCATTTCAAAATAAACCAGGAAATTACACCAGCCCCAGCTTTCCATCCAGTCTTCACCAAATAACTTATCCCCGTCAGCCATTGTAAGGAAAATATTAAAAGTAAAGTGTGAATTTTGAGGAATATCCTTGATAACACTCACAACAGTATAATCATATTCGCCTCCAACCGTAAACTTTTTCCCAATGGCGTTTTCGTCCCCAAAAAATTTGTGGGCAATTGTCTCATTTATGATAGCAGTTCCCGGTTCCTGAAGAGAATTTTGAGATATTCCATCGATAATCTCAAATGAGAATATGTCGAATAAGTCAGCATCTACCCAGGCGACAAAATCCTCTTGGAACTTCTGATCATCCAATTGAAAAAGGATATTATCTCTGGGAAGAATTCTCGCATACTTTTTGATTTCCGGTAAATTATCTGCCAGCAGTTTGCCAGCACCCGGAGCTTGATAAGGATATTCTTCATCACATAATCTATATATATTATCTGCTTTTTCATTATATCTATCATAGCTGAGTTCCTGTAATACATACAGGAACAGTAATAAACTTACAGCAATACCAATAGATAGGCTGGAAATACTTATCAAAGAATATGTTTTATTCTTCTTAAGATTTTTAAAGATCGTCTTTAGATAATTTTTTAACATTTTTCATTCTCCCTTTTTATATTGTATAATATTTTTATTCTATGACCCATTTCAAAGACTCATCAAGTGTATTGATCACGGAATAGGCTTTTTTTTTAATGCTTCGATAAGCGATTTTAAAATAATTTTTGAACATCAATATCTCCCAACAATTTATTTATAGTATTTAAAGCAATTACTGTGCCAATTGATAAGTGTCTATATTATATGCGAATAACATAATTTACAGCGAGTCATCATGTTCACTGATGAACATTACCTGTGCGCCAGCGTACAGTTGAACTCTTTGCAAATATCTCTCGAAAGGATTTTTACTATTGTAATTAGCAGGTAAAACCACTTCATATTCAACATGAGAGGCATCTTCCCGTTATTTTCCTATTTCCATAAGTTGTGCAAAATCAGCAAAGTGTTTCTGAGCACTGGAACTATCTTGAGAATACTAATTGCTGCTAATTAAGATAGTTAAGATTATTAGCCTAAAAAGTGGTATTTTTTTCATTTTATCTTACCGCTGATTGTTTTCTTAAATTTTCAATAATATCTGTAGAAACCCAGAAAATATCCTGCGTTTCTGTATATCTCATAAAAAACAGGTTGATTGCCATCTTTTAAAACAAAACCAGCCCGAGATTACTCTCGAGCTGGATATTGTTTATTCTATTTGAGGAGCAGCATTTTTCGGGTTTGAGTATAGCTTGATGTCTGCAATCGATAGAGATATACTCCGGAAGCCTGGTTGTTTGCATTCCAGAAGTAATCGTGACTGCCTTCCGGAAACTTCTCTGCCTGGACTAACTGCCCTTTGGCATTATATATGCTCAAAATTCCTGTTTCTCCGGATTTTATACTGAATCTGATATTTGTTTCGGGATTAAAGGGATTAGGCATATTGCTGAATAAAGCAGAAACTTCCGGTAACTGACCTGTGTCTCCAGCCAGACAGGTGAGATTGATGATCCTGGTCTGAGTATCATAATTGATCTTGAGCGTTAAACTGATATTCTGTGGAAGCTCGTTATCCAGATTTCTTTGCAGTGGTATTTTCAGGAAAGTACCTTTTATATATTGAGCAGAGGCAAAGGCAAATTTATATTCAGCAACATTAAAAGCAGACATAGCGTCAGGTATCAGAAATTCAGGAGTCTGCAGAAATTCCTTATGGCTGTTAATTTCCAGTTCAAAGGAAAGCAGGTTATCCTGAGCAGTGAAGTAAAGGCAATCATCAATTGCTTCGATCAGTACTTCGGCAGTAACAGGATTAAATCTACTTAGGCCTTCCACAGGAAAATCATTGATATAACCTACTACGTATTGCAGAATAAGTGCAGCATCATAAGCTCCCACGCTGCCATTGCCATCCACGTCTGCTATTGTAATGCGCCAGGCTTCCCAGGGTAATGGGGCTGCTGGAGCGGGATCCATTCCTACCACATACTGTAAAGTCACCGCAGCATCAAAAGCTTCCACAAGACTGTTATCATCAGCATCTCCATAAATGTGATTACCTGTATAATCGAATTCAACTGTCATTATTTCCGATTCTCCGGTTGTGTATTGCGCGGAAACTCCGGCAAGATAGCTGCTGTTAATTTCCAGATCTGTGAATTGATAGAACAAATCAGTGGTTTGTGTGATATATTCATCATCAAGATAAACGTTGTAGCTTTCCAGTTCACGGCTGGAATTTACATTGTGATTGATTACATCAGCAAATACTTTTTCTCCGGGAGTTGCAGCATGTGCAGCCACTCTTTTTGCAGGAGTTGGTGAAAGTTCTGCAACCCTTCCATTGCCATACTGAACAACTGCGCGAATGAGATAAGCTTCAGGCCAGGTAGTCCAACCTCCAGAATCATTATGATCCCATGATCTACCGTTGTTCAAATTGGTATTGCAGCTCATATAAGTATAATCATCGATCGAGCCAAATGCCACAACAAAATCAGAGTCTACCATCAGATTTTCATCAGATACATCTACTATTACCCAATCACCCCATATAGCATTGGCTGATTCTGTGTGCAATAAATCTTCTGTAGGAGCCCCGGCATCCCAGCCCCATACTTCAGCATTGAATGCCGAACCTGAAGAAGTGTGTATTTTCAGTTCCAGGATCTGGCAGGTTTCAGCAGGACTCATGTGAGTTCCCATGCTATAGCCAACATAGCTGTATTGTCCGTTACTTGCGCCATTATCGTAGATCAATTCTTCAATATCATCACCAACTTCTGGTGCATCCCACGTGAAGAGTCCTGTATCTTCAGCAACTGCCAGGTTTGTTGGTGGATCAAGAACTGTCGGTGGATAATATGTGAAATCTATTGTTACAAGCTCTGATACTCCGTTATCATAAATTGCTTCTAAACCGGCTGTGTAAGCCTGTCCGTTTGTAAGATCAGTGAACATCCATTCTAAATCGCCCGTATTAGCTACCATTACATCATCAAGGTAAACGTTGTAGCTTTCCAGTTCACGGCTGGAATTTACATTGTGAGTGATTGCATCAGCAAATACTTTTTCGCGACGAGCCAAAGCATGTGCAGCCACTTTTTTTACAGGAATAGGAGAAAGTTCTGCAATCCTTCCATTGCCATACTGAACAACTGCGCGAATAAGATAAGCCTCAGGCCAGGAAGTCCAACCTCCAGCATCACTATGATCCCATGATCTAGCATTGTTCAAATTGGTATTGCAGCTCATATAAGTATAATCATCGATCGAGCCAAATGCCACAACAAAATCAGAGTCTACCATCAGATTCTCATCAGATACATCTACTATTACCCAATCACCCCATATAGCATTGGCTGATTCTGTGTGCAATAAATCTTCTGTAGGAGCCCCGGCATCCCAGCCCCATACTTCAGCATTGAATTCTGAACCTGAAGAAGTGTGTATTTTCAGTTCCAGGATCTGGCAGGTTTCAGCAGGACTCATGTGAGTTCCCATGCTATAGCCAACATAGCTGTATTGACCGTTACTTGCGCCATTATCGTAGATCAATTCTTCAATATCATCACCAACTTCTGGTGCATCCCACGTGAAGAGTCCTGTATCTTCAGCAACTGCCAGGTTTGTTGGTGGATCAAGAACTGTCGATGGATTATGTGTGAAATCTAATGTTACAAGCTCTGATACTCCGTTATCATAAATTGCTTCTAAACCGGCTGTGTAAGCCTGATCGTCTGTAAGATCAGAGAACATCCATTCTGTATCGACCGTATTACCAACCATTACATCATCAAGGTAAACGTTGTAGCTTTCCAGTTCTCGGTTTGCAATCGCACGGTTTCCTTCAGGTGCGTCCCAGGTGAAAAGGCCCTCTTCATCAACTGCGAGGTTGGCAGGAGGATCAAGAGCTGGTATTCCGTCGTCTGTAAGCATCACGTCATCAATATACCAGTAGTTAATACCGAAAGAATCACCATTCAGATAGAAGCACATTTGGAATGTAGCTGATCCAACATCTGCTGTGGTAATATTTACGTTAACTGTTTCAGGTCCAACCATGCCAGAAGGAACAAGCGACCAGGCCTCATTCCAGATTATACCATCACTGCTGGTAGCTACACCCAGTGTGTATCCACCGGAATAATCATCTACACTGTGCTTGAATTCTAAAGCTAATGCTTCCAGGTTTGATGTATCTATTGCCATTGTGCACATTCTTGACGAGCCATAAAATGGGGGATCCCAACTGAACATCATCTCCGTGCCAGTACCGCCAGCATAGTTATCTATAGAGGGTCCCCAGTTTTCTAAGCCCATTCCATCAGTATACCAGTCGGCTGGTGGTACACTACTGCTGAAATCTTCTAAGATCAAAACGCCTGGCTCACTAATAAGAGCTAAATTGGAAGTAGCACTGCCGCCATCACCAATTAAATTATATGGAACAACTGTGTGGCAATATGTTCCCATTAAAGAAATTGTATCATCAACAAAAGATGTAGTTGAACCCGTTATTTCAAATATAACTCCATCATTTCTTTCGATGTGATAACCACTAATAGCATTGTTGCAGGCACCGCCATGCATTCCAGTTGTGGGATTATCCCAGGTAAGAGTTCCGGATAAAACATCTGGAGATGTTTGCGTCAAAACCAGGTTATCAACTGCACCGGGAGTATCTTCACCAACCCAGATAGTATTTTCTACAGTGATTCCTTCACCTGCATCATTGAAACCGACAACACCGTAGATATAAGTTCCGGCAGTCAGCATGCTGAAATCTATGTGAGAACCTGGGGCACCTATTGTTGGAGAAGTATCGGTGAAAATAAGTGTTCCATCTCTGTAAACTCTCATTTCATCAAGATCTGTAAGAGTAATTCCGCCAATTGTTGTTGCTGGACAAGTCCAGGCGATTTCAGCCTGGAAAATACCACTTGCTGCTGGAGTTGCAGTTACACCTGTGGGAGCTGAAGGTATATCCATAGTTTCGGCTAACAAAGTTATATCTAAAGTGATCATTTCTTCAGATAAGATTTCCATATCAGTGATTGTTAGAGCATTATAGCCATCCTTAGTCAATGTCACTTCATAAATCCCGGGAATTTTTTCAAAGCTGTAAGAGCCATCTGCAGCAGTTTCAGCCAAACTAAAATAACCATCTGAGAATACCGCACCTTCAATAGCCTCTCCTGTCTCTTCATCTGTAACCGTTCCAGCTACAGAACCTAAATTGAATTCATGGTAACAACATAATCCACCATCATACGTACCGATCCAGAGTCTGGATTCAGCATCTAACTCAAGACTCAATACATTATTTGCGGGAAGTCCAGAATTTGTATTAGTATAGGAATACCATGCTTCACCATCATATTTTGCCAGCCCTTCTTCAGTTCCAACCCAGATATTGCCTTGATCATCAACCAGGATTTCCTGGGTAAAATTACTGGGAAGATTGGAATTTTCGACATTGTACACTGACCAGGTACTACCATCGAAACAGGCAACACCACCACCAAAGGTAGCCATCCAGATATTGTTCTCATTATCAAATTCGATATCATAGACAGTATCAATTGGAATCTCTGAATTTCCTGTATTGTAAGAAACCCATTCAGAACCATTATAGCTGATTAGACCAGCCGCCTGGGTTCCAATCCATTTTACATCATCTCGATCGATATTTATTGTATAAATAGTGTAATCAGGTAACTCACTGTTACCCGGATCAAAAATAGTCCAGTCAGAACCATCAAAACTGGCCATTCCACCAAAACTGGTTCCCATCCATTTAACATTATTTCCATCAATGGTAATTTCTGTAATTACTGGATATGGAATTGGAGTCATTCCATACAAATATTCTGTCCAGCTATCTCCATCAAAGACTGCAGCCCCACTACCTGTTCCGATCCAGATATTACCATTATCCTCTCTGGCAATACACCTTATGGTTGCAGATTCTTCATAATAATACTGCCAGCTTTCATCATCATAACTAGCTAAACCACCACTGAATG
>Ga0307991_1000480_pt1 | contig 28793 bp, 20 predicted proteins | sample EllFjometagen131_FD_203146 | JGI IMG/M metagenome (GOLD analysis project Ga0307991, IMG submission 203146) | Marine microbial communities from Ellis Fjord, Antarctic Ocean - #131 | ecosystem: Environmental > Aquatic > Marine > Unclassified | place: Southern Ocean | collected 2014-10-08 | reverse complement strand
TTCACAGGATTTCACATCACGCGGTGGCTCACTTGGAGAAAAACATGCAGGCAAGATAACAAAAATTATGGATCTGGCTATGAAAGCAGGTGTTCCGATCGTGGGAATTAATGATTCGGGTGGAGCAAGAGTTGAAGAAGGAATTGACTCTCTAAAAGGTTATGGTGATATTTTCTTCCGCAATTCCAGAGCTTCCGGTGTTATTCCCCAAATATCTATAATTATGGGACCTTGTGCAGGGGGAGCGGTTTATTCACCCGCTATGACAGATTTCATTTTCATGGTCGATAAAAAAAGTTATATGTTCATAACCGGACCAAGTGTGATAGAAACGGTTACGGGTGAAAAGACAACTTTTGAAAATCTGGGTGGAGCAATGACCCACAACACAAAAAGTGGTGTTGCTCATTTTGCCTGTAAAGATGATGAAGATGCAATTTACCAGGTTAAAGTGCTTCTGAGTTACCTTCCCGACAATAATATGGAAGACCCGCCAAAATACAATAATGGCAATGATCCAACAAGGTTATGCCCTGAACTTGATACAATAATTCCGGATGATCCAAAAATCGGTTATGATATGAAAGATATAATTCAATCTGTTGTAGATAATGGTGAGTTTTTTGAACCACACAAATATTATGCACAGAATGCTGTTATCTGTTTTGCCAGAATGAATGGCAGACCAGTGGGAATTATTGCTAATCAACCAATGTTCCTCGCAGGATGTCTGGATATTAATGTATCAGATAAGATCTCGCGTTTCATAAGATTCTGTGATGCCTTCAATTTTCCGTTAATTACTTTTGTAGATGTTCCGGGATATTTACCTGGAACTGACCAGGAATGGGGTGGTGTGATCCGTCATGGAGCTAAACTTTTGTGGAGTTATTCGGAAGCAACCGTTCCAAAACTTACTGTTACAACCAGGAAAAGTTATGGTGGAGCTTATATTGCAATGAGTTCCCAGCATCTCGGAGCCGATATGCTGTTTGCCTGGCCAACAGCCGAAATTGCAGTCATGGGTGCTCAGGGTGCTGTAAACATTGTCAGTTCTTATCGTACACAAATGAAAGAGGCAAAAGATCCTGAAGTAAAAAGACAAGAGCTTATCGGTGAATATGAAACAGCTTTCAACACTCCTTATATCGCTGCAGAACGTGGATATTTGGATGCTATAATTTTGCCGAGAGAAACCAGGATCCGTCTGATCGATGCACTGGAAACTATGGTTACAAAAAAAGAAGCACTCCCACCTAAAAAACATGGCAATATTCCTGTTTAAAGAAAATGAAAAATAACAAAAATGCTGACTTAATTTCAATCTTAACCTTGTCCTCGATCAGGAGAGTTTTTTGAAAAATAAAAGTAAAAAACTAAAAGCTGCGATAATGGGAATTCTTTATTATCTGCAAGAACAGAAAGAAGAGAATAATTCCAAACCAAAAAATAATTGGGTAATATCCGGACGTGAGATCATCATGAAAAATAGAATGATGGTTCAACGACGGGGACTTACAAGATAAAACACGGAGGAAATAAATGAAATTCGATAAACACGGTGTTTTGGAAATAACTAAAATGAATTACGATTCTGCGCGTCCGAAGGCAAAAAATCCAATTAAGATTCAGGATGTAAGTCTTAGAGATGGACATCAAAGTCTCTTTGCTACCCGCGGTAGAACCGAAGATATGATACCGGTCGCTAAAATGATGGATGATATTGGATTCTATTCTGTAGAAATGTGGGGTGGAGCTACTTTTGATGTAATGCACCGTTTTCTGAATGAAGATCCATGGGAAAGAATTAAAACTCTAAAAAAATATATGACAAAAACTCCCTTCTCTATGCTGCTTCGTGGACAAAATGTTGTAGGTTATAGAAATTATGCTGACGACGTTGTAGAGGCTTTTGTTCAACGTGCCTGTGATAACGGAATTGATATTTTCCGTGTATTTGATGCTCTTAATGATTTCCGTAATTTTCAAACTGTTGTAAAGGTGATCAAGAAGAATAATAAGCATTTTCAAGGAACGATCTGCTATTCTCTTACCGAACCAAGAATGGGCGGTAAAACCTACAATCTAAATTATTATTTAGAGAAAGCTAAACAGTTAGAAGATCTCGGAGCAGACACGATATGTATTAAAGACATGGCTGGACTTATCGCTCCTTATGATGCCTACAATCTTGTAAAAGCACTCAAAGAGCAGACAGATATTCCTATCCATCTTCATACTCACTTCACATCGGGTATGGGTGATCTAACACTTTTCAAAGCTATCGAAGCTGGTGTGGATATTATCGATACATGTATGGCACCTTATGCCTACAGAACTTCTCATCCTGCTGTGGAACCGCTTGTTATTTCATTATTGGGAACAAACCGCGATAGCGGACTGAATGTAAAAAAGTTAGCTGTTATCGATAAAGAAATGGAGAAGGTAATTCCAAAATATAAGCAATTTCTTGATAATACAAAAAATGCAATTATTGATACAAATGTGATTCTGCATCAAACTCCGGGCGGGATGCTCTCCAACCTGGTAAATCAACTTCGTCAGATGGATGCACTTGATAAGCTCGATGAAGTATTCGAGGAACTTCCGAAGGTACGGAAGCAGCTCGGTCAGGTTCCGCTGGTTACTCCAACAAGTCAAATTGTCGGTATACAAACTGTGAATAATGTTCTATTCGATAAAGATGAAACATATTCCAACATAACCGAGCAGGTAAAAGATCTTTGCTTTGGACTATATGGAAAAACAACTCTGCCAATTGATGAAAAGGTAAGAAAGAAAGCTTTGAAGAATTACCCGAGAGGACAAACTCCAATCACGACCAGACCAGGAGATATACTCAAACCGGAACTTCCAAAAATAAAAAAAGAAGTTAAAGGTCTGGCAAAAAATATTGATGATGAGATTCTCTGTGCACTTTATCCGGTAACAGGAAAGAGATTTCTAAATTGGAAATATGGACTCGAAAAAGTTCCCAATGATGTTAAAGCAATAACATTAGAAGATGTGCAGAAAGAGCAGGAACTTATTAAAAAAGCGCTTTCCGGTGAGTTGACAACTAAAAAAGTGAAACCGGCTAATACAAAAGCATTTGACGTTTATGTGGATGGTGAGCATTTCAATGTGGAAGTTGCCGATCCAAATGCAAAACAAAGGGAAATAGTTATTAAGAAGAAAGAAGAAATTACTACGGGAAATGATACTGGAAATTTACTCGCTCCAATTCCTGGCATGATCATAGAATATAAGAAAAATGTCGGTGATGAAGTTAAAGCCGGAGATACTGTCGTTGTATTAGAAGCTATGAAAATGTTCAATAATCTGGATGCTTCATATGATGGAGTTATTACAAATATTAATCATAAAGCAGGTGACTCTGTTTCTAAAGGTTCTATTCTTTGCTATATTAAATCAAAAAAATGAAAGTATTTATCTATCACTAATAAGCAAAAGCCCCGCTAAAGCAGGGCTTTTTTGTTTATATCTAATTTCTAAATCAAATTCTTATTTTAAGTATTTCTTATTCACCCAGCCTGACCATGATTCATCATTGGGAGTAATCGTAAATTTTATCCAATTACTCTTTTCATCAACCATAAAAACAGTAACACCTTTCATTAATTTCCCTATTGGATCAACAGCATAGTATGTTCCCGGACCGATATGAATACTAATATCATTAGTATTGCAGATCATAGTTATTTGTTCTTTTGTACCCTTAGATTCATCTTTTGGATTAATAGAATATTGGATTGGTTCAGTAAGTGATTCATCTTTCACAGCTAATTCTTTTTTTGTTATTTGAGATACAGGAGCATTTATACCAGATTTTGGTGCAACCCAGTAATCTGAAATGAAAGGAAAATCTTTTTTCAGTTTATCTCCAATTTTTATGGCATCTGGTCTCGAATAAGAATCTGCCAATCTCAACCTGTAATAAGTTTTTCCATTTTTAGTAGTAGTTACTATCTTGGCTCTGTAACCTGCTTTTTCTAATATATCCTTTTTTTCTTCAACTAAATTTCTTTTTGTATTTGCAAGTATTTGGATCTCAAAACCATCGCTTGAAGAAGGAGAAATAGTCTTTGTTGTTTTAGGAGTTTGAGTTACTGTTACTCCGATCTGATCTACACTTTTTCCATCTTTGATCTCATCCAACCAGAAAGAAGAAATGTTTGAAGAACTTGTCACAATTTCATTTCCCAGTCTGTTTCCTTCTGGTTTATTGTATAATCCACTCAACCGCAGACGATAAAAAGTACTTTTACTTGTGGAAAGAGTATGGATATCGCATTTATAACCTTCAAGTTTAAGTTCAGTTTTAATTTTTTCAACTTTAGTATAGTCTTTACCTAAAAATAATTGTACTTCATACTTTCGATTTAATTTTATTTTATTTTTTTCTTTCTCTATTTCCTTCTGATATTCTTGTTTTAACAATTCTGTTCCGGAAACTTCAGTTAGATTTATTGAATTATCACCTTTAAGTTCACCATCTATGGATTCTTCTTCAATAACAGGTTGTTGTGTAATCTGATAGTCTGAATTGATCTTCATATTATGGACAATTGTTCCTATTATGAACCCGGCTACAATAATTAGAACTACTACAGCAATTATTATTACAATAAATGATAGTGCATTTTTCATATCTCAGTCCTCTTTTTTTTTAACTTGAAAAAGAATCCGGTATAATGAAATAATGTTGTCTTTCTGAGGAAATCTTTGGAGAATTCTCTCGCGAAGAATCTCATTACAAGCGAAGATTCTTCCAAAAAATAACGCCTGCCCCGCCGAATAGCTTGGGGTGCAAAATCCGTTCAGCTTTCGCCAGCTTCGGCTTAGCAAGTAGGATAACAAGAACACTCTATTATGCAGAACTCTTTAACTTGAAAACTCAAAAATTTATTGAACTTTAACTAATTATATTTTTTATTCTATCTTATTGATAGCTTTTCATATATAGAAAAAAATCATTTTTTTGGCAACAAAAAAAAAATATAATTTAAAAACATAATAATAATTCATTTGTTTATTATTATAGTTAATACTTTATTTGACATAAAATATACTATCTTATTTTTCTCATATTGAGAATTAACTCGTTTCAAAAGGAGAATTTATGCCATGTTTTTATGCACCTGACATGAAAATAAATGATAAAGTAATAATAATATCCGGAACAGAACATCATCACATTGTACATGTCTTCCGTCGTAAGAATGGAGATAGTATAACAATATCTAATGGCAATGGATTACTGGCAGATGGTATAATAAGTAGCATTGAAAAGAAAACTTTAATTATTTCCATAAATAGAATTAAATCAATACAAAAATCTTTTCCGCAGATTGCAATTGCATTTCCACTTCTTAAGAATAAGCATGATAACATGATCATCGAAAAATTAACTGAGCTTGGAGTGAAAGATTTTTTCCCGATAGTTACAGAAAGGACTGTAAGAAAACCATCTGAGAATACTATTGAGAAGTTTAACAAAGTTGCCATTGCTGCCATGAAACAATGTAATAACGCATTCCTACCCAAAATTCACGATGTTAGATCACTATCTGAGTTGATAAACGAGATGAAAGAATATACTCCAGTTGTAGCACTAGAAATTGGTAAACATAAAACTCTAAACGAATTCATGGCAAATTCAGAAAGCAAATCCATCTGCATCATTATTGGACCAGAAGGTGGATTTGATGAAAAGGAAATTGAATTTTTGATAAAAGAAAATATTACAACTTTTACCTTGGGAAATCATATTCTTCGTGCAGAAACAGCTGCAATAGCTAGTATTTCGCAATTAGTTAGCATCTTACTGAAGAACAATCCTGATTACTATTAAAAAAATGGATAAACAAATGAATAATAAATTTCATCTAATTAGATCTATAAAGACCAAACCTGAAACAATAAGAAAACAACACCTGCGTATGGCTATTTATCTTACACTTGGCTTATCTTTGATCTTAATGATATTTACTGCCAGAACATTAATTATTGAACGAGAAGTTCGCAGCAAAAAACTGCTTTTACAAAAAATCAAATTTGTAGAAGATAAATTTATTAACTACACTGAACTTATAGAAAATAATACGAACTTATTTCAGAAATGGGGCAATTCAGGTGTGATTGATATTTTGGGAAAACTGGCTGAGATTGACAGCAAGATAATTCCAATAATAGAAGAACTTCCTTTTTTGATCTCTGTCTGCATTGCTGGCAGTGATTCCAGCTACTACATGTTGAAGCGATTAAATAATCTTAGACCGGATATTATAACTATTGATTACAGCGATTGGCAAAGTTTTCAAACCAGAAAAGACAGTCTTGGATTTTGGTTGCACTTTACCAATTCAGACTCAACTTTTATAATAGAAGACAACCTTCTGGAGATGATCCACAATGGATCGCTCTTTAAATCGCTTGTCAAAATTGATGCTGATCCCAATAAAGCGAAACTGGATGTTGCTAAACCGATTACAGATGAAAGAGCTACATCTTCCATTCAGATTTCTTATCAATTCAATAACATTGATTATTATGCATTATTTAATTTTGATATAGGACAAGTTGAGAAAGATATTCAGAATCTTTCAATCTCTAATTCAGGACAGATTTATCTATTACCACATAATCAAAATGATGAAATAAACACAGATAATGATAATCTGGAAATAGATTCCTCTCAAATTCAATATCTATCTCTTAGAGAGAAAATTTTAAATCAAGCTTTAAGCAGCTGGTTAAATAGTTCTGAGTTTCCCTTCACATTTTGGAGTAATAACAACATTTGGCATGGAATGGCTAAATTACAGGGTAACGATAACTTCTCTCGCTGGATGATGGTTGTACTTCCTGAAGATGAGTTATTCAATGAAATAGCACACGAAAGGAATGGTATTTTTTTCTTCATTTTCATTATCCTTGTCTTTGGTAGTTCAATAATTGTAATTTTAGTGAGATTATATAATCGAGCATTACCTGTTCAGTATTTATCTTCTGAACTAAATGAACAAAATCAATTACTCCATTTGATTAAGCAGGGAGAAAGTGACGAACTAGAATTCAAATCAACTTTAAGATGGAATTTAAAAACTAATAAACCCGATACCAATATTCAAATCTCGGTTCTTAAAACCCTTGTTGCTTATATGAATTCAGAAGGTGGAAAGCTTTTGATAGGAGTACAGGATAACGGAAGTATACTAGGAATTCAAGTTGATCAATTTTCCAATGATGATAAATTTATGCTGCACTTGAATAATATGATCAAACAACATATTGGTTTGGAATTTTCTCAATGGATCAATTACAAAATTATTCAGAAAAATGAGAAAAAAGTGCTGTTAGTTGAATGCGAAAAATCTCGTGAACCAGCTTTTTTGAAAATTGATGATAATGAAGATTTCTATATTCGGATTGGACCAGCTAGTAGAAAACTTTCTACAAAAAAAGCTCTACACTACTTGTTAAATCAAGATAAAGGTATTCATAATAATGCATAGATTAGAAAAAGAGATCCGCATGGCAATAATAGGGACAGAGTTTGAAAATACAACCTATATAGTTGGTGGTTTTGTCCGTGATAAAATAATGGGAAAAGAAAGTAATGACCTGGATATCGTTGTAACTTTACCTGATGGTGGCATTGAACTGGCAAAATTATTGTATCAAAAGAAATTATCTTCACGGCCAGTAATATTTCAGCGGTTTGGAACAGCACAGGTAAATATTTTAGGATATAAGATCGAGTTTGTGATGTCGCGAAAAGAATCTTACAAGATTAATAATCGTAAACCGGATGTAAAGCCAGGAACAATTGAAGATGATATTTATCGTCGTGATTTTACTGTAAATTCACTAGTTATGAATGTGATGAATAGCAAAATCCGCGATATATCCGGTAAGGGAATGCCTGATATTAAAGCTAAAATTATTCGTGCTACATCTCGACCAGATTTAATCTTCAATGAAGATCCACTTAGATTGCTCCGTGCTGTCCGTTTTGCTGTGCAATTAGATTTTATTATTGAAGAAAGTACAATGAATGGAATAATTCGGAATGCTAAAATGATAGAAAATATTTCCCGTGAAAGAATCCGGGATGAACTAATTAAAATTCTTCTCTCTCCTGCTCCTGCTGGTGGAATTAGAATACTGGTGCAAACTGGAATTATGCAATATGTAATTCCGGAAATTGTTTTACTTAATGGTGCACAACAAAACAAATATCATGACAAAGATACGCTTGAACATTCACTTCAAGTTCTACAAAATACTCCCGAAGATATTGTGTTACGACTTTCTGCCCTTTTACATGATATTGCTAAACCGCAAACTAGAACAGAAGACAAAAAAAGTGTACATTTCTACCAGCATGAAATTGCTGGTGCAAAGCGTGCTCGAAAAATATTGAACGATCTTAAATTTCCAAAGGAAACAATTACAAAAGTTTGCAAACTTATAAAAAATCATATGCGTCTAAAAGCATTTGGGGATACGCTTAAAGATTTCTCTGATGTAGCAGTACGTCGTTTGATCTTCCAAATGGATTCCGAACTGGAACCATTACTATCGCTTATTCATGCCGATAATATCTCTCATGCAAAAGACTACAATCTTCCAAACCAGATACCTAACCTGAAATTGCGAATAGTTTCCAATTTGAAAAAAATAAATGGAAAAAAGTTGCCAGTAACCGGAAGAGATATTATGTTACATTTTGAAATGAGTGAAGGACAAAATATTGGAAGAATTTTAGATAAAGCTTATGAAATTTGGTTAATGCATCCACTTTGGAATAAAACTGAAATATTAAAAGAGATAGGACTTGAGGAGGAATTATGGAAGAAAAAAAAGTGAGTAAAATCGTTCGAGATGCAGTCATAAAAGCTGTTCACGCTGGGGAAGATGTTGTAACAACCGTTGGAAATGTAACTAAGGAAATAATTTCGACTATCAAAACTGAGGATTTGAACAATAAAGAAAAAGCTCAGAAACTGGCAAAAGAAGCTCTGGAAGGTGCTAAAGAAGGTTTTGAAAAAGCGAAACCACCAACAGAAGAATTTGTAAAAAAAGCAGCCATTACTATCAGTGACACATTCAAAGAACATGCACCTAAAGTTGCTAGCTTTGTTAAAGAAATTTTCTCCGGAATCGTTGATGGCACTAAAGAAGTAATCAATGAACATAAAAAAGACACTAATAAACAGGAAGAAGATTCTAAAAAAGAAGAATAGCTTATTGGGATATTAATGGTTTTATTATAATAGGATGGGAACTTTTCTCATCCTATTTTTTGCGTAATTGCTAAACTTGTTTAGCATAGAGAAATAAATGGTAGATATAAAACTTTCTGAGAAAATACCTGAGCTTAATATTGATATATCTTTTGATTAAAATTACGGTAGCTATTAGCGGTCAAATACTGATGATGCTCACATTATAGAAGATGAAGGGATATTCAATCATACAAATTTGGAAGCTTCTTATTATAAGTTTTTGTAAAGGGTTTTACGTAAAGGAGAAAAATCGGTATGTTCCGCAAATAAGTATTCACTATTATTTTAAATAATCTAAAAAACATCTAAATAAACAGGAGAAAAGATGAGAGCAGTAATAATTGTAATTGATAGTTTCGGAATTGGTGCTTTGCTTGATGCTGAAAATTATGGAGATTCTAATTCAAATACAGCCCTGCATATTTGCGAAACGGTGAAAGGTGACAAATGGCCTGTTCTGAAAAAGATGGGATTAGGCAACGCATCTTTGATTCTTGGGAATGAACTACCTGGCTGCAAAGCAGTAAAAAGCCCTATCGCAAGTTTCGGTGTAATGAATGAAAAATCTCCCGGGAAAGATACAACAACCGGGCACTGGGAACTTGCGGGACTTGAACTTAATTCCGCCTTCACAACTTTTCCCCCTGAATTTCCATCTTTCCCTGATAAATTAATAGAAAAATTTACACGTATAACATGTAAAGAAATTATTGGGAATAAAGCCGCTTCAGGAACTGCTATAATAGAAGAGCTTGGAAGACAGCATATCGAAACTGGAAAATTGATTGTTTATACTTCCGGTGATTCAGTTTTTCAGGTTGCAGCACATGAGGATATTGTTCCATTGGAAGAACTTTATAATATTTGTACAAAAGCAAGAAAACTTTGTGATCAATATAATATTGGACGGGTTATCGCCAGACCTTTCGTTGGAAAGCCTGGTAATTTTACACGAACAAAGAACAGAAAAGATTATTCCATAAATTATAAAGGTGAAACCATCTTTGATTTCTTACACAAAGAAAGCATAAATACTGTGGGGGTTGGAAAGATCGGAGATATTTTTCTGGAAAAAAGTATTACTGAATCATATCATGATAAAGGTAATGATGCATGCATCAAAAGAACTGAAGAACTTTTAAGTAAACCTGCAGAAGGTGATGAATTCATATTCGTAAATTATGTTGATACTGATATGCTCTACGGTCACCGGAGAAATCCTCAAGGTTACTACGATGAAGTTGAAAAGATAGATAGACATTTAGGTAAACTTCTGGATATATTGAGAGATGATGAACTCCTTATAATTACAGCAGATCATGGTTGCGATCCAACCTTTAAAGGAACTGATCATACAAGAGAATACGTACCGCTTCTCTGTTACCAAAAAAAATCCGAAGTAGTCAATTTGGGGATCCGAGATCAGTTCTCTGATGTAGCTGCTTCAGTTGCAGATTTCTTTGGAATATCCGGATATCCTCGTGGGATCTCTTTTTTATAATACTATTAAATCAATGAAAATCTCTAAACCAACTTTGCTGTTAGATCTGCAAAAATGTAAAAATAATATTAAGAGAATGGCTGATAAAGCTAAAGAGAATGATCTAATTTTTCGACCTCATTTTAAAACACATCAATCAATTGAAATCGGAGAGATATTTAAAGAATTCGGAGTTGATAAGATCACAGTCTCTTCTGTTGAGATGGCAATGTATTTTGCCAGTGCAAACTGGAAAGATATCACAATTGCATTTCCATTTAATCCATTAGAGATAGCCAAAATTGAGAATCTGGCAAAAAAAATAAAACTTAGTATTCTTATTTCATCAAAAGAAAGTGCTGAAAAATTAATTGAAATAACAAACAAACAATTGAATTATTTCATCGAGATAGATACTGGATATCACCGTTCAGGAATTCAGGTTGAAGATATTTTGCAAATGAATGAGGTGATTACAGTTCTAAAAGAACAACACAATTTTAAAGGATTTCTCACACATGCCGGTCATACATATCAAGCGCATTCCTCAGAGGAAATCCTCAATATTCATCAGGATACTATCAATAAAATGAGTGCACTTAAAAATAAATTCAATTCAGAATTTCCCGGACTTATAACATCCATTGGAGATACTCCTTCCTGCAATCTGGCTGAAAATTTTGGAGATATTGACGAGATCCGCCCAGGTAATTTTGTCTTTTTTGATCTGATGCAATACAATTTGGGAGTTTGCGATCTAACCGATATTGCTGTTTGTGTAGCTTGCCCAGTAGTGGATATTAACGTAGAAAGAAATGAGATCGTCATCTATGGTGGTGGAATCCATCTTTCTAAAGAATTTATAATGCAGAAAGGAGAAAAGAATTTCGGGCAGGTTGTTATGTTAAATAAAACAGGCTGGCAGAAACCTGCAAAAATATCTAAGTTAATTTCTCTTTCGCAAGAACATGGAATAGTACAAGCAAGTGATGAATTAATAACTGAGATTTCCATTGGCGATTTAGTTGGAATCATTCCTGTTCATTCTTGCATGACAGCAAATTTACTAAGAAAATATAGAACTTTGAATAATAAATATTTATATCATTTATAAATAAAATCTTAAGCTGACAACACTAATCTGTGCAGTTGAGATTCATTCTCATTAAAGTGCTTGACTAATTGACCTCTCTTATTTTGTATGTTCTCCTGATTTGCAGGAGGGAAAAGAATATGAAAAAAGAGAGAGAGCTTTATCGGGAATTTTTGAAATCTAAGGATCTTAAATTAACAAAACCACGTCTTATTATTATGGAAGCTGTATTTGAAAACCATGAACATTTCAATGTTGATGACCTTTATGAACAAATCAGGAAAAAACACAAAAATGTTTCGCGTGCCACAATATATAGAACAGTTCCTCTTTTAGTTGAATCAGGCTTGATAAAACAATCTCTCCGCTGTGAATCAAAAGATATTTATGAACATACATATGGTCATGAAAATCACCTGCATTTTATCTGTGTAAATTGTGGTAAAATTATTGAATCAGGATTTAATGATGTAGCAGAGCTTATCAATCAATTAGCCGAGAAAGAAAATTTCAAGATCTCCGAATATAATCTTGGTGCACGAGGTCTTTGTGAAAACTGTCAAAAAAATAAGGAACAATCATAATGAATAAACTATTTGATAAGGCGCATCGACACCACGGTCACCATCATGGTTGTAATGATTTAAAAACAATTCATGCTTTAAAAAACGGAGAAGTAGCAAAGATAAAAGATATTTTGGGTGGAAGGAATTTCATTAATAGGGCTGAATCTCTTGGTATTCGAGAAGGTGTACAGATCACAAAAATATCATCTCAAATGATGAGTGGACCGATAACTGTGAAAGTTGGTCAAACTCAAATAGCCATTGGGCATAGAATGGCTATGCGTATAATTTTAGAATAGCAGCATGAAAAAAGTCTTACTTGTCGGCAATCCAAATGTGGGAAAAAGTGTCGTTTTCTCTCGACTTACCGGTGTGCATGTAGTTGCCTCCAATTATTCTGGAACTACAGTAGAATATACAAAAGGAACTATGCGAATTGGCTCTGAGAAAGCAGAAGTCTTGGATATTCCCGGCACTTATTCGTTATCACCAGATTCCAAAGCAGAACAAGTAGCAGCTGAGATGATCAACAATTTTAAAGAAGAAGATGGAAATATTTTTGTAAATGTGATCGACTCAACAAATTTGGAGAGAAATCTTGCACTCACTTTGGAACTTATCAAGAAAAAAATCCCACTTGTAGTCTGCTTAAATATGTGGGATGAGGCTAAACATACCGGTGTTGAGATCGATGTAGAAAAATTAGAACAAATACTGGGTGTCCCTGTTGTTCCAACCACAGGTATTACTGGCGAAGGGATAAAAAATCTTGTTTCCTGCTTTAATAAAGCAAAACTCAGCAAATTTACTTTTAAAGATAAATGGCATGCAATAGGTAAAATTATTGAGGTAGTACAGGAATTAAAGCACCGTCATCATACCTTTGGAGAAAGACTGGGCGATGCATCCATTCACCGTTTTTGGGGAATTCCAATCTCATTGTTAGTGCTTTTAATTTCATTCACAATAATCCGTTTAATCGGAGAATCACTGATCACCTATATTTTGGAACCTTTATTTAATAATATCTGGGCTCCTATAATGATGAAACTTTCAACTATTCTTGGAGGTAAGGGAGTTATTCATCATGTAGTTATTGGTAATTTAGTAGATGGACAAATAGACTTCGTGGAATCACTAGGCTTGCTTACTACAGGACTTTTCGTACCTATTGCCATGGTATTGCCGTACATTATTGGTTTTTATTTGATCTTAAGTTTTTTAGAAGATTCAGGGTATCTTCCCCGTTTAGGTATACTTGTAGATAATTTTATGCATAAGTTGGGAATTCACGGATTGGCAATTGTTCCAATGCTGTTGGGACTTGGTTGTAATGTTCCGGGAGCAATGGCCGCAAGGATATTGGAAACCAAACGTGAGAGATTTATTGCTTCCACAATGATGGCTATTGCTGTTCCCTGTTTTGCACAATTGGCAATGGTAGTTGGACTGGTCGGAAAACACGGAGCACTGGCTCTATCAATGGTTTTTGGAACTCTCTTCATCGTCTGGGTGCTACTGGGATTTTTCCTAAATAAAATTATGAAAGGAGAAAGTCCTGAAATATTTATTGAGATTCCGCCTTATCGACTTCCCAGTTTCAGAGTATTAATGAAAAAACTCTGGATGAGGGTCTGGGCATTCATTAAAGAAGCTATTCCTTTTATGCTGTTAGGTGTACTTTTCATGAATTTGCTTTATGCTCTTCATATTATAGATTTTATTGGAAAACTCACTGAACCGATCATCACTGGAATTCTGGGATTACCAAAAGAAGCTGTCGGTGCTCTCATTGTTGGTTTCCTGCGTAAAGATGTTGCTATTGGAATGTTGAGCCCGCTTAACATGAATATGGAACAACTAGTTATTGCTTCGGTTGTGTTAACTATGTATTTCCCCTGCATCGCTACATTTACAGTTTTACTAAAAGAACTTGGTATAAAAGACATGCTCAAATCATCAGCAATTATGATTTTTTCTACATTGCTTGTCGGTGGAATAATGAATATATTTCTTTAGAAAATAATGTAAATAGTTTCATCATTCATCCTTGGAACTACGAATTATTTTCAATCCCTGTTCCTGCAGAAATTCATCAATCTTTTCTTCAGGATAAAACCCAACATGCCGATGAATCTCCACTCCATTTTCATCCAGAAATACTTGAGTGGGAATCATTTTCACTTTATATTTTACTGCAATTGCATTATCTTTTTTCACATCATGAAAATTAACTTCAATCTGATCGCCATATTTTTCTTCGATAGATACCAGAACTTCTTCCATCATTTTGCAGGGAATACAGATAAGGGAACCCAGCTCCAAAAACGTGATCTTAGGTAAGATCGTTGTTGAATCCTGTGCTGTTTCCTCCGTATAGCAGAAAGAAACAAGTAAAAGAAGTATTGTTATAGCTATTATGTCTTTCATAGTTATCCTTCTCACGAGATCAATTTAATAATGTCATTTGGGCTTATTACTTTTCCCACTGACACAACTATTTCATTAATAACCAGTCCCGGTGTCATCATCACCCCATAATCGATTATCTGGTTAATGTCTTCCACCTTCTCCAGCGTAGCCTTGATCTTTGATTCTTTTAACGCTAACTCAACGTTTGCATATAATTTTTTACATTTTACACAGCCGCTTCCCAAAATTTTAATATTCATTTTTATCTCCATTTCTATATAACTTTTATAAATGTAATAATCGCACCTAAAATTATAAGCACTCCACAAATTTTTCTCAGCATCTGTGTGCCCCTTGATGCTACGTTCCATGACAAATATTTTTTCACAATTTCTGTAAAAGTTCCTGCTAAAACCAGAAAGCCGCAATGTCCGAGAATAAATGCCAAGATTAATCCTACGCTATACAATAATTGTGTGGAAATTGATGACATAGCAATTCCCAGGATCGGTGCCATGAAAGCCAGAGCACAAGGTCCCAATGCCAGACCAAAAACTAAACCGAGTATTAATCCGCTCAAGTAAAGACGATTTTTTACTCTGTGGTCTTTACCTGAGGCAAGGTTTGGCATAGGGACGATACCTAAAAAATATAAACCAACCAGCAAAAATAAAATGCTTACGATTATGCGCAAAACAGTGTCAAAGCTGCCCAGTAATAAACCTGCAAAAGAGGCAATGACCCCTGCCATGAGAAGTGTTATCAGGATCCCCAAAGAGAAATTAAGTGAAATTAAAAATGCTTTTTTTGTGGAAATATCCTTTTGTTCGTTAATAAAGGCAATTACAATTGGTATACTTGCCAGATGGCAGGGACTGATAAGAATGCTCAGTATTCCCCACAAAAAACTGGCTCCAATCGCAATACCCGGGTTACCGTAAAGTGCCATAGTTAATTTTTCAAATAATTCTAGCATTGGTCAATTTCCATCATACGATCGCACCAAATATTACACCTGTAAAAGTTGCCATAATTACAACTAGCGAAACAAAAACGACAGTTTTCTTAGTTCCCATCACACTACGAATTACAAGCATATTTGGAAGTGATAATGCAGGGCCAGCCAAAAGTAAAGCCAGTGCCGGACCTTTCCCCATACCGCTTCCCATTAACCCCTGTAGAATTGGAACTTCTGTGAGCGTTGCAAAATACATGAATGCTCCCACAATGGAGGCGAAGAAATTTGCCCAGATTGAGTTTCCTCCAACCAGTTTAGAAATCCATTCTGACGGGATCAAGCCTTCATTCCCCGGACGAGCTAACAGTAAACCGGCTACAATAACCCCAAAGAACAGCAAGGGTAGAATTTGTTTGGTAAATCCCCAAGTAGAAGAGAACCATTCCCCTACTTCTCCCCCATCTTTACTAGTGAAATATGAAAGTCCGATCACACCAACTAAGAAAGTGATCATTGGATTCCAACCGGAAGCAAATCCAGAGATAATTACGGCAATTCCTGTAACTGCAATTTTCCATAATTTCATTTTGTAAATAGTTATCAGTATTATTCCCAGTGTAACAGCAAAGATGGAAGTGATAATCCATTTTGCGCTATAAACAGTACTCCAAATCCCAGATTCTGTAGCCGGTTTTGCCCAGTTGGCAAAAATTAAAATAAAGATCATCGAAGCAAAAAAGATTAGATTGTGCCAGAAAGGGCGATCTTCATCAACTTCCGGCATTAGCATCTGCTGTTGAACTTTGGCTTGCTCCTCTTTGCGGAAAACAAAACCCATAATAAGCCCGATGACAATACTGAAAACGATAGCTCCCACAGCTCTGGCAATTCCCATTTCCATTCCCAGAATACGTGCTGTGAGGATAATTGCTAAAATGTTGATCGCCGGACCAGAATATAAAAAAGCTGTAGCAGGACCAATACCAGCTCCTCGTTTATAAATTCCACTGAAAAGAGGCAATATCGTGCAGGAACAAACTGCCAGAATTGCACCAGAAACAGAAGCCACTGAATAAGCTACAATCCGCTTAGCTTTTACTCCCAGATATTTCATAACAGCATTCTTGGAGATGAACACTCCAATTGCTCCAGCTATAAACAATGCAGGTATAAGGCACAAAATCACATGCAAACGGGCATATTCCTTAAGTAGGTGAAATGATTCCATCACTGCATTTTGAAAACGCGTTGAATTCACCGGCAAATAATATGCTGCTAGAAAGATAACAACAATTAACAACAATATTTTCCATTCATTTTTCCAAGACATTATTAATCCCTTTTTATTTTGCCACAAAAACACTAAGGCACAAAGAACACAAAATAATTGTCTTTCTGAGGATTCTTTTAGCTTTACACTCGAAGAATCTATTGAATTTTCTTTCAGCTTTGCATCTAATCATTCCTAAGATTCTTTCTGAGAACAACGTGCAAAACACGTCAGAATGACAGGCTAACCTTTTGTACAGATTTTTCATAACACATTCATTTTATCTTTATTGCTATCGATCACATTTATAAGACAACTGAACATCGAGAGGACACAACGGCATTGCAACTTATAATAGACACAATTCCCTCGTTTTTCATCTATTATTATGCCGGCATTTTTGAGAATAGATAAATGCTTTGAAATAGTGGAAATATCAACTCCGATAAGTTCAGTTAGTTCTTTTACGCAATATTCCTGTTCATCCAATTTGTGTATAATATACAACCGGGTAGCATGAGCCATGGCTTTGCTGATGCGAGCCAATTCTTCATATTTTCTCTTTTCAAGACTATCCATAAAAACCTCCAATTTTGTAAGAAACACTAATTTTCGCACAACTCATTGCCTATTTGGTCAAATCGCCAAATAGGGTCAAGTAGAATATTTCCATTTTTACTTTTTATTGGATTTTACTTGCTTAGTAATTCTTACTATCAAAAAGTTGAATTCATAAAAATGAAAGTTAAGGAAGGAGAGCAAATTGTTTCTAAAAGTATTGGATATTATCAGGATTCTAAGTGTTTCTATAGCATTCTTTTTTGGTTATCAAATTGGCTTTGCAGATGGCTATGATCCTGTTGCACAATTGCATTTCATGATCCCATAATCATTGTTGCAATTGCAGGAATCTCTGGATTTGAGGGTATATTTTTCGGCAGTAAATCTGCTGAATTAAAAGGCTTTGAAACCGGCAGCAACTATCAGAAGCAATCGGCAATTGCTTTGTTATCTTATGCTGTAGTTTCTTTAGTTGTATATTTCGCCAATTGGGGAATCAAGGCAGAATTGACCATTCTTTTCACATTCATTTTCTTCTTTTCCTTCTCCGGTATCAATCACGGCCTGGATGCTTTCAAGAGAAAGAACTATAAATGGCAAAACATTAATCGCCCTTTTATCACCCTGCTACTGATTGCCGGTTTGATTTATCCTGTGATGAAAGTACTCCAAAATTTGTAAGTCTATTTTCCTTGCACAACATAAAAATATACGGGATATACTTTTTGCCATGACATCTCTTAAAGTACTTTTAATTTATAACTTTACAATATTTTAATTATTTTTTTAGTTGGAAGTTCAAAGTAGCAGAATTGACTTAATTGTTTATTCGGAGTATGAAAAGTGAAACGAAAAATCAATTTAATACAAAGTTATTTTTATATCACTAAGTTTAAACATGGTAGAAAAGTTAACTATGCTAAAGTTCACAATTATTGCAAAAAATCTTTTATATACCAGTTAATCATATTACACAACTTATAAGGGATTTCAATGACAGAAAGAGAACAATAATGATAAAAACAACAATTGGGAGTGATTAATGAAGTATGAATTTAGTATTCACAGGATGTTCTTTTTTGTAATAATTGTCTTTGCACTGATTACAATCGTTATTTTTGGCTATTGGGAAATCCATAATTTAAATAAAGATTTCAAACACAATACGGATATTTTGAAGCAAGAATATGAGAATGAACAGAAAATAATGATAAGAAATGAAGTACAGAAAATGACTTATTACATCAAGAATTTAATTCAACATTACGTAAGTCGAAAATCAACACATGATATCAAGGCAGCAAAAGAAGAAATCCTGACTAATCTGGTAAAGCAACATTTCGGTAAAGAAGGTTACTTTTTCGGGAGTACTTATCAGGGCGATCCTCTATTTTCAAATGGAATAATCACAATTGGAACAGGTAGTGTTTGGGATCTAACCGACCCTAATGGTGTGAAGATCATTCAGGAGCAAATCCAAAAAGTAACAGAATCAGAAGGCGGCTTTGTTCGATATTCTTGGAATAAATTAGGTGAAACTAAACTTACGCCCAAGATATCCTATGTGACAGGAATAAACAAATTGCAATGGATTATTGGAGCTGGTATATATATTGATGATATTGATGAACTTGTAGCAGCAGAAGAATTTGAATTGCATCAAAAAGTGAAAAGACAGATTCTGGCACTGGTAATTTTTGGTATTTTTTTTCTCATTGCATTTTATATAATAGCCAAAGTTATTTCTAAGAAAATTAAGAATGATTTTGATCTTTTCTTTAATTTTTTCCGCAATATGGAGAACCCGACTGCTCGAATTGATGAAACCAAACTTGATTTTCCAGAATTTGTAGTCTTAGCTCATGCTACTAATTTCATGATGGAACGGCGGGAAAAATCGGAAGAAGCCTTAAAGGTAAGTGAAGAAAAATATAAAATGCTAATCGAAAACCAGGTGGATATGCTGGTGAAAATAGACTTGGAAGAACGCTTCTTGTTTGTGAGCTCTTCCTACTGTAAAACTTTTGCAAAAAAAGAAAAAGAGCTCCTCGGTGTTAAATTCACGCCGGTTGTTCATCCTGACGATATAAAGGCTACTAGAAAAGCTATGCAGAATCTTTATGCACCACCACACATATGTCACATTGAGCAAAGAGCAAAAACTAAAGACGGCTGGCGCTGGCTATACTGGGTACATACAGCAGTTTTTGACGACGGTGGGAATGTGATTTCTATTATCGGAGTGGGAAGAGACATCACCAAGCGTAAGCAAGCGGAAGAACAGATCAAGAAAGATCTGAAAATAAAAACTGCACTTCTGCAAGAATTGTATCACCGCACCAAAAATAATATGGCTGTTATTTCTTCGATGCTTAAGATACAAGCAACCAATTCGAATGATGAATTTGTTCATACAACTTTCATGGAAGTAAACAATAAGATAAAAGCTATGTCTCTGGTTCATGAAAAATTGTATCAGGCAAATGATCTTTCCTCTATCAACTTGAATGATTATATCCAAGATCTTGTTCTTCAAATAAAACAAAGCTATTCACAATTGTCTGCAAATGTTTCTCTGAAATTTGAAATGAATGATAAAATATTTGTACTGATTGATTCGGCTGTACCTTTGGGATTAGTACTGAATGAAATGGTCTCTAATGTGTTTAAACATGCCTTTCCAAATAATGAAAAAGGTAAAATTTTCATCAAATTATTTAAAGATAAGAATAACTATATAAATATTCAACTATCCGATAATGGAATTGGAGTACCTGCTGATCAGGACTTAAAAAAAATAGAATCGATGGGAATTCAGTCTATGATCAGTCTTATCAAATATCAATTAAATGGTTATTATAGATATGATGCAGATAGGGGTTTAAAATGGCATGTCAAATTTAAAGATAACCCGCAGAAAAAAAGGGTATAAGTGCTATGGGCTACGAATCTGATTTTCAGTGTTGGTTACCAAAGTTTTTCGGAAAATGAAAAAGTGAATTATAGACTTGGAATTATCAAAAAAAGGGAAGACCAGATGGTTGTTTTAGAATATGAACTCCAATCTGTTAAGGAAAGATCATGATAAAAAACAAAAAATTAATTAAAATAATATTTATTATAAGCACAATCAGCTTGTTCTGTTTTAGCCTGAATGCTTTGGATCTTACCCAGAAAGAAATAAACTGGATAGAAGAACATCCTGTTATCCGGCTGGGAATTGGTGAATCATGGGTTCCTTTCATTTTTCCAAGAGAGAATGGAGAATATAAAGGTTACGATGTTGATCTGATCAATAAGATCAATGAAATGACTGGAGCCAATATTGAAATTGTACCGGGAAAGTGGCAAGAAATGGTCCAACAGGCAAAAAGTAGAGAGATCGATGGGCTGGCTGAGTCTACAGCAAGTAAAGCCAGAAGTGAATTCTTCAGTTTTACCCACTCCTACCTTACTCAGTATTATGCTTTGGCCACGACTCCAGACAAGCTTAACACGATTCGATCTGAAGCCGATCTGAAGGGAAAAACATTGGCTCGCGTTAAGGGTAATAAATGGCTGGATATTTTTGTAACTTCTCTTGGAGAAATGAAGCATGTACAAACCGATACTGAGATTAATGCTTTCAAACTTGTTTTGGAAGGCAAGGCAGATGCGTCTTTTCTTACGCTTGGGATGTTTCCTGAATATCGTAAATTATACTTTGATAATATTGCGATCGCTCACATATTCAATGAAAATGAACAAAAACTTGATCTCCTTTATTCCATTCGTAATGACTGGCCGGAATTAGTTGCAATCTTAAATAAGGCTTTAGATGCAATCAGCGAAGATGAAAAAACTGTCCTTTATAAGAAATGGTTTGGTTTTTCCACGGATGATTTTGCATCATGGATCTGGACTCAGTTAACTGATGAAGAATCTGCCTGGCTGAAAGGACATTCTGTTATCCGCATAGCTCCTGATCCGGAATTTCCTCCCATAGAATGGTTTGATGAGAATAATAATTATGAAGGTATATCAGCTGATTTTATGAAAATGATCTCAGATGCATTGGATATCGAATTCGAAGTTATTCACTGCCAGAACTGGGATGAAGTTCTGAAAAAAGCTAAATCCCGAGAAATTGATATGCTGCCAGCAGCCGCACAAACTTCCAACCGGGAAAAGTATATGCTTTTTTCTGATCCATATCTGATCTTTCCCGGAGTTATTATTACAACTAAAAGTAACGAAGACTTGACCAGCACTGAAAAACTTTATAATAAAAAAGTGGGCATTGTCTCAGGTTATGTGTGGTACGAATTTTTCAACAAGGATCATCCTGACATCGAAATTGTAGGAGTAGAAAATGTCACAGAAGGATTACGCAAAGTATCCACAAATGAAATTGATGCTTTCATTGCCACTCTACCAATTGCACTTTACTATATAGAACAGGAAGGAATTTCCAATCTGATAGTGGCTGGTGAAACAGAATACAAAACAAAACTGTCCATTCAAACTCGTAAAGATTGGCCAGTTTTGAATTCGATCATTACAAAAACTTTGAAAGCAATTCCTCCGAAAAAAAAGAAAGAGATCATCAATAATTGGATATACCTGAAACCAATGTCGATTTTTTCTAATAGAACATTTTGGATTATTACTTTATCCGGATTATTGCTGGCTGTATTAATATTTATGGTAATAATTATTTGGAATACATCCTTAAAAAAACAGGTGCAGCTAAAAACCAGGGAGTTAAAGGAAGATATAGCTAAAAGAATAGTGGTGGAAGAAGAATTGCAAATCAACCGTGATCGATTGAAAATGCTGAATAAAATCATCCGGCATGATCTTTCTAATGATTTTCTCGTCATTAAAAGTGCAATTAATATTTTTAAAAGAACAACTGATGCAACAATGATTGATGAAATTGCCAATAGAACCAACAAGAGTTTAAAAACGATAGCAAATTATAGAAAATATGAATCCTTTATAGATTCAAATCAGGGTTTGGAAGAGATAGAAGTTAATCAATTGATCAGTGAACTGATAGTTAACTTCCCTAAGATTACATTTAATATTGATGGGAAATGTAACATATTTGCCGATGATGCATTACATTCCGTTTTCGAAAACCTTATCTCTAATTCTATAAAACATGGTGATTCAACTAAAATTGATATTATTATTACCTCAGAAAATGATATTTGCAAAATAAAATTTATGGATAATGGCTCTGGAATTCCAGATAAAATCAAAGGGAAAATATTTGATGAAGGTTTTTCCTATGGTAAATCTAGTCATACCGGAATTGGCTTACATATTATAAGAAAAACAATTGAGAATTATGATGGTGTTATTTCACTTGCAGATAATGAAACAAGTGGAGCAACTTTTATAATTTGTTTAAGAAAAGCTTACAGGCTTCACAATAGTGAATAACTTAACATTTTGGATTTTAGTTACAATATTCTGTTATGATATTTACAAACTTATGAAACTCAGATGTTTCAAGTGTATCTTCAATAAGTTAATTATGTTTACTACTTATGAGTTGTTCTGTAGTTTCTATTTTTATAAACCACAAAAAAATATTAATGCTTTGACATATAAAATTTTACTTTCGAATTTGACTATAATATGAAACGTATTCTAATTTAGAGGTTATGTTATAATGAATAGTAATTTTAAGTGGGATCATATATTTAATTCTATTAAGGATTCAATTATCTTATTAGATGTAAATGGTATTATAAAAGAATGTAATACTGCGTTTCTAAAATTGGTTGATAAATCTGAAACTCAAGTATTCGGTTACGATTGTTCTAAAATTATCTATGGAAAAACTACCAGAAAAGAAAATTGTCTATTTCTCAAATCAAAGAAATCAAAGAAAAGAGAATCATTAAATATATTAATAAAAGATAGGTTATATAAAGTATCTGTCGATCCAATATTAGATGAAAACAATGAAATATCAGGATTCGTGCAATTCATGTCAGATATCACTGAACACAAAGAATTTCAGGAAAGTGAAGAAAAATATAGAACACTGGCTGAGAACATAAATGTAGGTATCTATCGAAATACTGTTGGCAAAAAAGGAAAATTTATTGAAGCTAACACAGCTATAGTAAAAATGTTTGGATTTAGAAATAGAAGCGAATTCTTAGAACATAATGTTTCTGAACTATATCTTCATCCGGAAGAAAGAAATAAATTCAATAATAAAATGCTTCAAAAGGGATTCATTAAAGACGAAGAATTACAATTAAAGAGAAAAGATGGAACCGCTTTTTATGGTTCTATATCAGCAGTAACTATTAAAGACAAAGATGGTTACATCCAATTTTATGATGGAATTATAGAAGATATTACTGAGCGTAAGAAAGCAGATATAGCATTATTGGAAAGTGAAAATAATTTGCGAACGATTTTTCATGCTATGACTAATCTTGTAATGGAAATTGATTATGATGGCAGATATATTAATATTGCTCCAACTTCACCGGAACTTTTATATAAATCATCAGTTGAGCTTATAGGGAAAAAACTTCATGACGTGTTTCCAAAACCGACAGCGGACATGTTCCTTAAGTCTTTTCATAAATGCTTGAGCGAAAATAAAACCATAATAATAGAATATCCTCTGATCATAAATAAAAAAACAATATGGTTTGAAGGCAGAATTACTCCAAAAACCAAGAATAGTATTCTTTTGATTGCCCATGATATGACCGAGCGTAAGCATGCAACAACGGCATTGCGGAAAAGTGAAAATAATTTGCGAACAATTTTTAACGCTATGACCGATATCGTAATGGAAATTGATTTTGATGGCAGATATATTGATATTGCTCCAACTTCACCGGGACTTTTATATAAACCATCAGCTAAGCTTATAGGGAAAAAACTTCATGACGTGTTTCCAAAACCGACAGCGGACATGTTCCTTAAGTCTTTTCATAAATGTTTGAGCGAAAATAAAATCATAATAATAGAATATTCTCTGATCATAAATAAAAAAACAATTTGGTTTGAAGGCAGAATTACTCCAAAAACCAAGAATAGTATTCTTTTGATTGCCCATGACATGACAGAGCGTAAGCGAGCAGAAGAAGCTCTATCAATGCAAAACTTAAAGTATTACACATTACTTCTGAATTTAGAGGGAATGGTCTATAATTGTGAAAATGATAAGAACTGGACAATGAAATTTGTTAGTGCAGGTTGTTTAAAACTTACGGGATATAAACCTGAGGAATTAATAGAGAATAGCAAGCAATCGTTTAATGATTTGATCCTGCCTAAATACCAAGACAGTATATGGGAGTTATGGCAGAAAAATTTAAAAAGCCATGAGCCTGTGGAAGTCGAGTACGAGATTAAAACTGCATCGGGAGAAATTAAGTGGGTTTGGGAAAGAGGTCGCGGTATCTATAGTGAGAATGGCAAATTGACCCATTTAGAAGGCTTAATTACAGATATTACCGAACGAAAACATAATGAAAAAATTCAAGAAATAATTTTTAATATTTCAACTGCGATTCCTGTAGCAGATAGTCTTGAAAAACTGATTGAACTAATACATAAAGAACTTGGAAAAATTATTGACACAACTAATTTCTTTATTGCTTTTTATGATAAAGAGACAAACACTTTTTCTTTGCCTTTTTTTACTGATACCAAAGATAAGACGATTACTTTCCCGGCAGAGAAAACATTAACCAACTATGTAAGAATAACTAAAAAACCATTGTTAGCTAATAAAAAATTAAAAAATAGATTAATGGAATCGAGTAAAATTGAGAGAATAGGAGTTGATGCGAAAGTTTGGCTGGGAGTACCTCTTAAAGTAGAGAGAAAAATTACTGGCGTACTGGCTGTTCAGAGCTATACTGATGAATTTGCATTTGATAAATCGGATCTTAAAATGTTAGAATTTATTTCCAGCCAGATTAGTATCTCAATTGAGCGCAAAAAAGCCGAGTTGGAAATCCAGGAAAGTGAAGAAAGATATAAATATCTTTTTAACCAATCTCCAACATCTATATGGGAAGAAGATTTTTCAAAAGTATATAAATATCTGACCTCTCTCAAGCAAAGGGGAATTAAGAACATTAAAGAATATTTTGAAAACAATCTTAATGAAACTAGAAAATGTTCACAGATGGTTCAAATTTTAGATGTAAATGAAAGGACAATAGCACTCTTTAATGCTAATGACAAAAAGGAATTGATATCGAATTTAAGTTCAATTTTCATAGAAGATTCTCTACCTGCATTTATAGAACAATTATGTATAATTGCTCAAAACAAAACTAATTTCAATGGTGACTGTATTAATAAAACATTAGATGGGAAACTAATCAATGTGGCTATTAAATGGAATGTTGTCCCTGGATATGAAAAAAATTATTCTAAAGTTTTAATCTCTCTTATAGACATTACCGAACAAAAGAAAGCACAAGAAGAACTGAGAATCGGTCGTGAACGGCTAAAATTATTAAATCAAGTTATCCGACATGATATAGCTAATGATTTCATTGTGATTAAAAGTGCAGTAAATATTTTTAGAAGGTCATCAGATGTAACAATACTCGATGAAATAGAAAAAAGAGTGATGAAGAGTATAAAAACCATCGAAAATTATAAAAAATATGAGGAATTTATAGATTTAAATACATCCTTGAAAGAAGTAGGAATAACTAAATTAATCGATGAAATAATTGTTGAGTTTCCAAATATCAAATTCAATATTGAGGGTAAATGCAAAGTTTTTGCTGATGATGCATTAAATTCCGTATTCATGAATTTGATCACTAACTCTATAAAACATGGTAATTCTACACAAATTGACATAATAATATCTTCTAATGATAAGATGTGTGAAATAAGATTTGCAGATAATGGCGTGGGTATTCCAGATAAATACAAAAATAGAATATTTGATAAAGGATTCTTTTATGGTAAATCTGGTAACACAGGAATGGGATTATATATTGTAAGAAAAACAATCGAACGTTTGGGTGGATCAATTTTCATTGAAGATAATAAACCAAATGGTGCTGTTTTCTTGATTAATTTGAGAAAATCTTTAAGAAAATAGAAAAAATAAGACAGGATAAATTATATTCTGTTGTAAATAATTTGTAAAATTAAAAACAGTTTGAATATCTCCATAACTCAATTGAATTGACTTTTATTAACCCAATCCAAACTAATAAGGATTTAATTATTTTAAAAGTATCATCTTCTTTGAAAAAGTGTGAGTACCTGATTTCAATACATATAAATAAATGCCGGATGTTACCTGTTTTTCATTTTCATCATTTCCGTTCCAAATAATTGAATGCTGACCAGTTGATAACTGATTCCTGATAAACTGCTTAATTTTCTGACCTTTCGTATTATAAATTAACAATTCAATATCTTTAGGACTTCTGGTATTTAATTCAAAAGAAATAGTTGTACTTGGATTAAACGGATTTGGATAATTAGATAATGGAATATCTATCAACTCTAGATTTTGGTCATTTCCCGAAAGTAGATCCAGATCAAAATTAATCTCACCAGTCGCTTGCCCGCTATATATAGTAACATTCTCGACTGTTTGTGACTGATAACCTTTTAAGTTTGCTGTTATATCATAAATACATGGTGGAAGCTCAATTGTGTAGAAACCAGAAGAAGAAGGATTTGTAAAGTAACTACCAGCAATTACTTGTACTTCTTCAACATTACCTGTTCCTACTGTCAGGGTCACATTCCCAAAAATTGAACCATTAACAACTACATTTCCACGTCCTTCATAAACTCTCATTTCATAATTGTCAGCACATATTATCAAATGCCCATCCATGGAAATTGCCGGTCCATCCGGACGGTCAAAAGTGTCCTGCCATATAATATCCAGATTACTTTCAAAACAGTAAACTGTATTCTGATAATTGGAAACATACAAATATCCTTCTGCATCAACTGCTGCTTGAGGTGACACAGTGCCATTCGCAGAATTCCCTATCACAATAGATGTATCCAAAATAGTTAGTTCTTTGCTATTTTGATCAACATAAGAAATCCTAACAGTATTTTCTCCGCGCGGAATAGATAGAGTCCCGCCCATAAAATAAGATCTAGTAACTGGAATTTCTTGAGCTATACTACTAGTTTGAGACAATGTTTCTCCACTATGAGAATCGATGTGAATAATTCTGTAATCGGGTGTATAGGAGTAAATATTTCCCTCCAGATCCACTCCAAAAGTAGCAAAAGGAACATATCCTAAACTTATTTGCCACATTCGTTCTAATGAGTTGCCAGTATCGGTAAATGCAACCAGTGAATCTGAGATTGCATTATTTTGGGTTCTCGGTGCATATACTATTCCATCTGGTCCAACCAGACAACCCAATTGCTGAACAAATCCACCATCTATTCCTTCACTTTCATATAGAAAAGCTCCTGTATCAATATCGTGGACTACAATTTTAGGTCCACCAGTTGCCCAGCCATAAACATTATTACCAAACACTGCAACTTCACTACCACCAGAAGTGGGACTGTTGCAAGTTTCTTCCCAGATCAACGAACCATCCTGAGCATTTATCCGGCAAATACTATAAAAATTTCCTACGATAAGATCACCATTTTCCGCAAAATTAACACATTCAGTGGATGACATATCAACCAAAGTTGTAGAAGTCCAGATTATTGAACCATCACTTATATCCAGAGCATGCAAATATGAGGCATTTGTATTCCCAGATCTAGTTGCATAAACCACACCATCATTTGTTCCGCAAACACGGTTTCTCCAATCTGAACTTGGAAAATCCACAGGCAGATCAACAATCCACAATGTGTCACCGGTCAAAATATCATAAGCCACTATCCATGTACCGTGCAGTGTATTACTCATATTGAATGTACGGTCGGTAACAACTATATTCTCTTCTGTAAAGGGTTGATGGGGTCAGTAAGAGAAAACCGCGCTACCTTCCCATAACATATCGTTTTCGGTGAGAGGAGACAAGACATTTTCGGCCTAACAATTCCTAGAAGAATTACCTCCATTACCCACATTCCAGCTCCAATTCTGACTTAAATATAACACATGTAACACCAATAATGAAAGTAAAAACAATTTTT
>Ga0307991_1000479_pt1 | contig 28798 bp, 31 predicted proteins | sample EllFjometagen131_FD_203146 | JGI IMG/M metagenome (GOLD analysis project Ga0307991, IMG submission 203146) | Marine microbial communities from Ellis Fjord, Antarctic Ocean - #131 | ecosystem: Environmental > Aquatic > Marine > Unclassified | place: Southern Ocean | collected 2014-10-08 | reverse complement strand
AGCTGACCAAGTGTCGCAATCTGATTGGGGATATCCCAAATAAAACCCGAGATAAGAGTCCTAGCCAAATCTTCGTCATCCATCAATCGCTTCAGCATAGCCTCTTTATCCCATACAGGCAATTCAACCACCTCAAGATCAGTTGGAGATACCTCTGCGAATTTATTGTGCACTGTTTGACTCTTGGCTATTTTTTTCGGCAGCCATTTTTCCAGCACCTCAGCCAACAAATTGGGGTCGACGGGTTTAGAGATAAAGTCTGCCATGCCCACCTGTAGACATTTTTGTCGATCTTCGTCCCTAGCATTAGCCGTCAAGGCTATCACTGGAATAGCGTGATTCTGCACTGCAGATTGTCTATTGCGAATGAGTGTTGTCGCTTGGTAGCCATCCATCTCAGGCATATGCAAGTCCATGAACACCAAGTCGTAATTCTCGCGTTCCAACGCCTTAACGGCTTCAGCCCCATTAACCACAACATCGGCTGTCAACCCAAGCTTGCCAAGAAGTCCCAATGTCACCTGTTGGTTAGTATAATTGTCTTCGGCCAGCAAAATCCGCACACTGTAACCTGCAAACAGGTTTACCATCTCGCTGGCTGTGGGGCGGGTAACGATAGGGATCGACTTCAACACGTCAGTTTGGTTATGCAAGCAGGCGGTAAACCAGAACTCCGACCCTGTGCCCGCGCAACTTGTCACGCCAATCTCGCCACCCATCATCTCTGCCAATTGTTTCGAGATCTCCAGCCCCAAACCAGTCCCACCAAACTTACGGCTGATGGAAGCGTCAACTTGACTGAATTTATTAAACAGCTTTTCAATTTTATCTAATGGAATACCAATTCCAGTATCGTGTACCGCAAAGCGCAGCATGATGTCCTCATCAATATCTGATTCTAGCGAAACGTGGATGGCCACTTCACCAGACGAGGTAAACTTGATGGCATTTCCCGTTAGATTAATCAGAATCTGGCGTAATCGACCTGGGTCGCCGCGCAGCAAGGTAGGAACATCACACGCCATAGCACAGACCAGTTTCAACCCTTTGACATCGGCCTGCGGTGCCATGGTTGCCGCAAGGTCATCAAGCAGACTCTGCAGATCAAAACCCAGAACCTCCAGCTCTAGTTTACCAGCTTCGATCTTGGAAAAGTCAAGGATGTTATTGATCAAGGCCAGCAGCGAATCGCCGCTGGAGCGAATGGTCTCTGCGTAGCGCTGCTGGGTTTTCGTCAATTGCGTGTCGAGCAGAAGATCGGTGATGCCGATGACACCATTCATCGGCGTTCGAATTTCGTGACTCATATTAGCCAGAAACTCACTTTTTGAGAGGTTGGCCTGTTCCGCCTTCGCTGCCAGCTGGTTTGCGCGGCAAGTGGTCTCTTTTATCTCAAAATGCTGCATGTCGATGCTCTGATCGGTGCGACGCAGCAAGATAAAGACCAATCCCAACAGTGCGGACAGTAAGATTCCACCAACCGTCACAGCAAAAAACACCAGCCGAGCAAATGCCGATTCTTCGACAGTGATATCGAGTATGATCAGCAGGTCACCGATCTCTTTGCCGGATACGTCCCACAAAGCTCTGTGGGAGAGATGCCAAGTTCGACCTTCTAGAGTGATATTCGTAACCTCTTTATGGCGATGACCGCTTTCAGGAGAGTGCTCCGCCAGCGGGGCAAAGCCGCTGGGCAGACGAAATTGGGAAGTATAGATAATAACGCTGTCGAGCAGGTAATTCCAATCGACCTCTCTTGCGCGGGATCTCATCCCCTCTTCCCATGTTTGCTGATTAAGATTCTCCTTAAAGATCGTAATCACCAACTGACATGAGGAGCGTGCTTGAAGTTTTTGCAGTATATCCTCAATCTCTTTGCCCAATTCAACGTAGCCGAGCAGCGTGTCGCCCTGATAAACCGGTTGTATGACACGCAGGGTTAACGTTCCCAGTGGGTCCAATTCAAGCCCTGAGGCCACCTTACAGTTACATTCTGCCGCTAACGTGGTAATTCGATTGACCTGATCACCCCTTCTCTCCAGGCTATCTAGGCGCAACAGACAGATTCTATTTGGATCGAAAAAATGGAAATGAGTGATGTGGTTATCTCTGCGCATAGCCTCAAACACCGGTCGCCAATCGGTCAAAAGACGCTCCGCATCTCGCGCACGCAGTGCGGTATGCACATTTTTATTGGCGACAATCAGTTGCAAGGCCGTCGCCAGACCGGAGGTCTCTTGCTTTAACGCAACACCAAAACTATCCGCTATCTCCGAAATTCTACGTGAGTTAATCTCATTATGTTGCACGCGAGACTGATGGAAGACAAAAGCACCAGTGCCGACAGTCAGCAGCAATACGATGGACATCAAGGGTACCAGCAGACGCCGCAGGACCTGGGCGGACGAAGACTCAACATGGCGACGGGAGGATAACATCACAACGCTCACACTGATGAGCAGAATGAGTAACATCCCAGCGGGGATAGCACCCCGCTTGGCCACATTCAAGTACCAAGTACGGGCATCAATGTCTATACCGAGCAGTGCAATCAGCTCACCGCTGACAGGGTTGGCCACGGGAACAAAACAAGTGACCCATGTGCCCCAACGGTCAGTATATAGTTCGATCAATGTGCTGCCAGTATCAAAGGCACTGAGTGCCTTCGGAGGAGCCTCAGTGTAAATCTGGCCTGCCGGCGACTCGTCATAGGATCCAACTGGATCGCCATCCACAAAAAAGAAAACCTGACCGTCTGGCTTACGCCCCAAGAGATAGATGAAGCTGTAGTCCTCGTTGGCATCTTTGGACGCAGCGAGCTGTTGCTTAAGCTGTAGATATGCTGGCGCACCCAAATCTGCAACCGTACCGGTGAGTGACTTCAGCTGATTAAGATCTATGGACCCTTTAACTATACGGGCTCGATGGAGCACGTTGTCTCTCAATACGCGATCAGCGCTGTAAGCGATCCAGCCGGTAAAAACAATCCCGGCGATGAGCACCATCGCACTTACCCAACTCAGCCACAGGCGAGGGTTTTTATTGCGTTGCATCGGGTTTATATTTTTCATCAATACCTAATCTTCCTTATCGGTACGACTGCTGAAAGTATCCGAGCCCTTTGTCATACAGTATCAAGAACCTATTGCCACCAGCGTTTTGCTGTGCTGTTACGCGACAAACAAACACAATGCTTTGCCTGGGCGCTTCTCGACAATAATTTTCACCTGCTATTAAGGTCTAGGAACGAAACAGTCGCGCGTTTTTTTGCGTAAATGGCTTACTGGTTACGCTGTCTCATTCAATTTACGCCATCAACGCAGTGGTCACTTGTTTCAAAATCGTTATAAATCTATTATTCGCCCTATTTAAACTCCTACACATATCACCAACACCAGCTAAATCATTTCAAGCTATAACCTGATTAATACTAATCTTCCGCTATCGCCACAAAGGTCGTCACTCTCGCGCAGGCGGGAGTCTAGAAATCTATGCAAAACCTCTGGATCCCCGCATTCGCGAGGATGACGAATACGGGAAACAGAACCAGAGCGGAAGATTAGTTCTACTCAGGAGCTATAATATTGTAATTCAAGACCATAATTATTCTTCTTACTTGGAATTACAAGGGTTTTTGTGGAATTGAACACGTGAAACTATACAGTTGCTAAAGTGCTTTATAGTGTATGGACGAGATGAAGCGATAGAGATGGAAATAGTTATATTTTGTCCTGATTAGCACTAATCTTCCGCCAATCGCAACCAGCGCTCTGGACGTCTGCCAGTATTAGCCGAAGCAAAGATTAAGCGTGGCAAGATAGTCATTTTGACAAACTTGCTGGTTAAATCGGATAGATCTTTTTGAGATTTAACATTTTTTGCAAGTTCCTTGGCTAAGGATTGCAATTGGCTGTCATCGGGTGCTTCTGGTCTGCTCATCATTTACTCCTTTAAATCAGGATAGTTTGTGATGCGCAGTTACACAATCTATTTTACACCCTCGAGTATGACGAATACGGGGAACAGAACCAGAGCGGAAGGTTAGTGCTACTCAGGTATTTTTTTGACTTTACTAACACCATGTAAGCGTATGTTACGGCGTATCTTACCAGCAGAAAAGCGTCGTTTTTCTACATCAGTCTGCGGATCAAGAACTACAATTTCTTTGGGATTTCCATTCTTATCTATATGTACCATTGTGAAATAACAACTATTTGTGTTTACAACTGTTCCTTTTTGAATATCCTCCGCGATAACTTTTATACCTATTTCCAAAGAGGTTCTACCAGTATAATTTACACTTGCTAAAAAAGTTACTAGTGTCCCTACTTTAATAGGATGGCGAAATATTACTTGATCGACACTGATAGTAACAACATAACCACCACAATATCTTGCGGCACAAGCATATGCTGCTTGATCAAGATACTTTAATAAATCTCCACCATGTACATTGCCAGAAAAATTTGCCTTATCTGGTGTCATTAAAACTGACATTGTTAATTTGTTTTTTTCAAAAGGTAATATATCCATAAAATGCTCCAATCTTGTTTACATGTAACGCCAGTAATTGAATGCTGGGTTTATTGATTTACTCTACTTTAACGTCTAGAACAGTATGGTGAGAATAGCGGAAGATAAGCGCTCTCTCTTCTTCACCTTGTTCATAATCCTCAAGCGCCTGCAGGACTACCTCACTCCCACCCAACTGGTTAAAAGAACAGGTCAGTGTTGCGCTGGTATTGTGGACAACTTTACCGGGATTTATTTTATACCAGTCAGTGGGATGACGTCTTCCGAAAAATTGTGTTGCCCGCTGTCTTGACCGTTGTAAGGGAGCATAAAAGTGCTAAGCTTCTCCAGTACGCTGGGCTGGTGGGGAAATTGTCGATAACGAAGACACCGAACGAATCGAAATAGTAATCGAAAAAACCCGGTCCTTTTTTGTGAGCATGCAGGTGAATACCAGTTTGAGTGACTACGGGATTCAACAAGAGAGCAGCGGCAAGCTGTTGACCCAACTGGCACAACACGGCATGATCAAGTTGGGAGAGAAGCAAAAACATCACTCCGCAGGTCAGCCGCACAATACTAGAGCTTAGCTTGTGATAGCCGCGAAAGCTCAAGAGATAATCCCATTCACTTTTAAATGGAGATAACGATCATGCCTGCAGATAAGAACATCAATCGCAAGATCATCCTGAACTCGAGACCCATCGGGGTCCCGACTGACGATAACTTCCGCCTGGAAGAAACCCCAACCCCGGACACTGCTCACCAAACGGATCAAAATGCAGGGTTTCATCATCTTTGACGACTACGGTCATCGGTACGGAGAGTTTTGCAGTCAGGTGAGTCCCTGGGTCAAAGAGGGGAAGATCAAATTTCGCGAAGATCTTGTCGATGGGCTGGAAAATGCCCCGCAAGCCTTCATCGGTCTGCTCGAAGGTAAGAACTTCGGCAAACTGGTCATTCAAGTTGCGCACGACTAACGGAAACAACGGCTCAAGGAGTTTACATGAATATTCTGATGGTTCTAACCTCACACGATAAACTCGGCAACACCGGCGAAAAAACCGGTTTCTGGCTGGAAGAGTTTACCTCTCCCTACTACGTTTTCCAAGACGCAGGCGCGGAAATCACCTTAGCTTCACCGCTCGGTGGTCAACCGCCGCTCGATCCGAAGAGCGATGCTCCAAGTTTTCAGACCGCCGCGACTCACCGCTTCAAGGCAGATACTGCCGCACAGACCGTATTGGCCAGCACACTTAAACTGGCAGATATCTGCGCCGAAGACTTTGACGCGGTGTTTTACCCGGGCGGCCATGGCCCCCTGTGGGATCTAGCCGAAAATGCCTCATCCATCGCCCTGATCGAAGCGACGCTGGCAGCAGGGAAACCGCTCGCTGCCGTTTGTCACGCACCCGCTGTACTGCGCCATCCTAAGACTTCTGAAGGGATACCCGTGGTACAAGGCAAGACTGTGACTGGCTTCACCAATAGCGAGGAAGAGGCCGTCGGGTTGACCAAGATCGTACCTTTCTTGGTTGAAGATATGCTCAAGAAAAACGGGGGGAAATACTCGAAATTAGCAGACTGGCAACCTCATGTCGTTACTGATGGTCTGCTAATCACGGGGCAAAACCCAGCATCATCAGAACCAGCAGCCAAGGCTCTGCTGGCAAAGATATCCTCAACCAATGCACCTAAGGAAAAATAAATGGTGGCATTCTTTACATATTTACCCACCCACCTACCTGTAAAGTGGAGATAATGATGAAGTCATTACGTTTAATAAGGTACCTATCCTTTTTATTGGTTCCGCTTTTCTGTGGTAGCTACGCGGAGTCTGCTGACAAAATAATTTACGGAAATGAGGGTTCAAAGCTCTTCGCTGAGAGTTTTGGGACCTTCAATGAGCCTTGGGCTATGACATTTTTACCAAACGGAAATTTGTTGGTAACTGAAAAAAACGGCACTTTGCTCGTGGTCAACCTGATTAATGGTTCTAAGGTACCTGTCGAAGGCGTACCTCAAGTAGCTTACGCCGGTCAGGGTGGTTTGGGGGATATAGTCCTCCATCCTCAATACGAGGAGAACCACTGGATATACCTATCGTACGCTGAGCAGGATCAGGGAGGAAACAGGGGCGCAGTTGTCGTCCGGGCTCAACTTCGCAGCGCATCTGCTACGCCAAAGCTGGAAAACCTTGAAGTCATCTGGCGACAAACCCCAAAAGTTACTGGCAGCGGGCATTACTCTCACCGGCTAGCATTCAGCCCAGACGGGCATTTATTCATCACTTCTGGTGAACGGCAAAAACAGACACCAGCCCAAGACTGGACAAATAATTTGGGCAAGGTCATCAGAATAAACGCTGAGGGGTCTGTACCACCGGACAATCCATTTCAGGATAAGGGCGAAATTGCAAAAACCTTTTGGTCTATCGGGCATCGCAATCTTCTTGGTATTGCTTTCGACAGACAGGGGCAAATGTGGACACACGAAATGGGTCCCAGAGATGGTGATGAATTCAACCTAATCATTGGTGGAGATAATTATGGGTGGCCAATTGTATCCTGGGGCGATCAATACTCTGGGGTTCCTATTCCGAATCATGATACACGCCCGGAATTCAACGCGCCTGAGATATACTGGGTGCCAACCGTCGCACCTTCAGGTCTGATAATATACCACGGCGACATGTTTACAGAATGGCAGGGCAATGCATTTATCGGTGGGCTCAGATCAATGTCCCTGCTACGCATCAAGATTGAAGGGGAACAAGCCCGTGAGACCGAACGCTTTGCCATGGATAAACGTATACGCGAAGTGGAACAAGGTCCTAAAGGCGCCATCTGGGTTCTCGAGGATCAAGAAGGTGGTCGCCTAGTTCGGCTCACGGCACACAAGTAAGCAATAAAACGTGAATAAAGGCGGGCGTTCTTTACATATTTACTTACTAATCTTTAACTAAAATACAACATTATCAAAACATGCCACGGTTACCTCGGATAGATAGTCCCGACCTATTGCAGCATGTCATCATCCGAGGTGCCACACGCAGCAACATTTTTTCACTGACAAAAACCGTGAAGATTTAATGAGACGCTTTGCTGTATTGTCGCGCGATCCTCAAACATAATGCTTTGCCTGGGCGCTTTTCGACAATCATTTTCACCTACTGTTACGCAATTGCTGGTAAGGATGTTGCTGAAGCTTTAAGATACTTCACCTGCTGCAGTAAGTCGTGCGAACAAACGGGGAAAAATTTTATTCAATGAGGACAGGGGATTTGGCTGCTTGGACACGAATATAAATATGTAAAGTACGTCCTTATCTGACCTTAAAAATATAAATCGGAAGAACTGAGATATCTCCATGGAAATACTCAATCAACAATTATTTACCTTTATTTTAGCAACCTTGCTTCTGACCATAACGCCAGGCGTTGATACCTTCATTGTAATTCGCAACGTATTGCGAGGCGGGAGGCAAGATGGTGTTTTCACCTCTCTTGGAATATGTACAGGTCTATTCTTCCACGCAACCCTCTCTGCCTGCGGAATATCACTAATATTGGTTAATTCTGCCTTTTTATTTAGTGCTGTAAAAACTGTAGGTGCCGTATATTTGGTTTGGTTAGGGATAATCACTATTTACAATACAACAAAAAATAACAAAACATTTGAATGCACCCAGCGTCATTCCAACTTCGAGCCGGTAGTATTTGGCAAATCATTTAGAGAGGGTTTACTGTCAAATATTCTAAACCCCAAGCCAGCGATTTTCTACATGGCCTTCTTGCCACAGTTTATTGGCCCTTCTGATCCTGTGTTTATTAAATCAATGCTACTGGCCTCTATCCAATTTGGAATTGGTATCACTTGGTTGCTCATACTTTCAATCATGATTTTTAGAATCAAAAACTGTCTGACAGCAGGACCAATCAGAAAAGCACTAAATACTCTAAGTGGATCAGTTCTTATCGCTTTCGGTGTTAAATTAGGCATCCAAGGGGACTAAACAAGCAAAGATGTCCGCCTCGGCCCCCTCACCCACTAACCTAGCTACGCAACAACACCGTACGCTGGCGTTTTTGGGCATAGCCGACTTCATGGGTTAACTTCCACACCACATGTAATTTGCGCCATGATTTTCGCACAAAAACCAGTGCAACAATTCCTGCCGCTACTGACCATAGCACCCCTGCTTGCCCTTGATAGCTAAAGCGAAACTCACCCCACATCAGGTTGTCCCCCTCGGCTAATAAAAAGGTAAACAGTATCCCCAAAAACCCCGCCTTGAGCATTTGACTCAGGATAATATCGTTGGCAATTTGCCCCGGATTTGCTTTGTTTTTTAGCCATTTCCAACGGCTCAGCAATAAACCATGGAAAGAAACAACAATTACCAACAAACTCTCGACAGCACGCAGGATTATATACCCAGCAACAGCGCCCCAGAAAAAAACGGCAATATTTATATAAAAACTCACAAGAGTAGTCCTTTAGGTATGGGGAATTATAACCGTGATAAAAACAATCGGGATTGAAGCGGAGCTATTGTACCTGATTTTGTCCTAACTAGCGCTAATAATCTAGCGGGCTGCGCACATCAAGGTCGAAAAGATTTATCAGAAACTCAAGGTAAATAAACCGTAGCATTTATCATTTTTCTTGCATCAGTGGAACTTCGTCATGTTGTGCTGATTTGTTCGGATGATTACCTTATATGCTGTTGCTGTTCGTCGGCTCATTGCTTTGCGCTCCGGCTTCCCCTAGTCCCCTCTACACGGAAACACCCTTGCCTTCGGCTATTACTTGTTTTACCCTGTCATGCGTCGTGAGAAAGTGTCTGAATTCCCATACGCGGGGGCATCCCATAATCTGCGGAGTGTCAAGCAAACTCGCGTCGCCAGCGGGTATCATAAACCGTTATCAATATATGAATTAGCAAAACTCAAAAGGGAGAAAATGAAAAATGCCTTGGATAAATGAAAAAATATGCACAGGGTGCCAAATATGTGTCGATGAATGTTCTGTTGGTGCTATTTCAATGTGTGAAGTCATTGCAGTCATAGACGAAAGTAAATGCATACGCTGTGGAACTTGTCATGATGTTTGTTCAAGTGAAGCGGTTCGCCATGACGGAGAAAGGATTCCGGAAGAAGTAGAATCCAATGTCGCTTGGGCGGAAAAACTTTTAGAACACGAATATTATGCGAATGACCAGAAAAAACAAAAAGAACTTCTTGAACGTTTACAACGCTATTTTACCAAAAATATCAAGGTTATGAAAAAAACTATAGAGCGCCTTGAAAATTTGCAGAATACGAAATTTGCAGATTAAATCAAAGCTGAAAGAATGGTAACTATTCAGCATGATAGGTACGCAATCCCCACGACAAGGGACACATAAACCCATCCATGGCGCCGTCCATGGCGCCAAACACCCTTGCTATGGGGAATGCGTACCAACCTGAAGAGGTGCTGAATAATTACAAATAATGAAGTATCTTATCATAATCTGGTAACTGGGGGGATGTCTCCCCCCAGCCAGCCCCCACACCACCTGGAATGCTAGTCAGCACCGGGCTGTTCGATAGATTTAGCGGATAAGAACGTTAACTATCGCTACATAACCGCAGCATTTACCAGTTCGCCTGAATCCGTGGAACTTCGTCATGTTGTGCAACTCACTGCGTTTGTCTATGTTCAACCATATCAAGGGGAAGTTTATGAACAGGGTCAATAAGGTCGTGGTGTCGGGGCTACTGATCTCTCTTCTGTGCGGTTGCTTTGGCAATTCACCACTTAAAGCGCTCAACTATTCTTCGACAAATAACCTCAACCAGAAAAACCTTATTGTCTTCCTTAGGGGTCTCGGTGGCGATAATCGCGATTTTGTGCGTGAAGGATTTGTCGATAATATCAAACAGCGCAAGCTACCCTTTGATATGACAGCTCCTAATGCCCACTTTGGTTACTATTTTTCCCAGACTCTTACCAGCCGTTTGGCGACAGACGTTATTGCTCCAGCCAAAGTTAAGGGCTATGAAACAATTTGGTTGGTCGGAGTCTCCATGGGGGGTCTCGGCTCACTCATGTACGCCAAAGAACATCCGAACGAAATCGATGGGATCTACTTGATTGCCCCGTTTTTAGGCTACGAAGAGATTATCAATGAGATCACCACAGCTGGGGGGATAGACCAATGGGAACCAGGTGAATATAACCCGGATGACGACTGGCAACGGATGTTCTGGCATTGGTTGAAACAATGCGCAGCAGGCGAACTGCCTATGCCAAACATCTATCTCGGTTTTGGCACACAGGACGATTTCAATCCTGCGCATAAACTACTCAGCACATTGCTGCCCGCCGAGCATATCTTTTCCATTGATGGCGCTCATGACAACAAAACCATGAAAGAACTCTGGCAGGTTTTTCTTGATCAAGATATCCTATAAAAAAACTTAGGAGCTACCCTACTCCTCTTATGCAACAGCACATCGCTGGTTAAAGCACTCATTAATTATGTATACGGAGAAATTTATGCGATATATTTCAACGATAATAAGCTTTCTCCTTCTTAGTGGGTGCCTGGGCATGCCTGAATCAGTTAAACCAGTTAATGGTTTTGACCTCAATAGATATTTGGGTAAGTGGTATGAAATTGCCCGTCTGGACCACTCTTTTGAAAGGGGTCTGGGGCAAGTTACAGCAGAATATGCGTTAAAGGAAAACGGCGGGGTCTCTGTTTTAAATCGAGGTTATTCGCAATCCAAAGACAAGTGGCAAGAAGCACAAGGAAAAGCCTATTTTGTTAAATCATCGAGTGAGGGTTACCTTAAAGTTTCTTTTTTTGGACCCTTCTATGGCTCTTACGTCGTGTTCGAATTGGACAAAGACTACCAGCACGCATTCATATCAGGTCCAAGCACAGAATACTTATGGCTGTTATCAAGAAAACCAAGCGTGAAACCTGAAATTTTAGAGCAATTTATCTCAATGTCCAAGGCGCGAGGATTTGCTACAGAAGGCTTGATTTTAGCTGCTCAGCAAGAACAGCTTAGATAATCAGTAATGTTGAAAGCTATCATGGAGGAAAGGTCCGCAATATGAGCAGTCGCAGAACTACCATTACTTATGGAGGCAACTTCACTAGCCTACTAGCATTACTGTTTATAGGCTTAAAAGTAACTGGATTAATTAATTGGAGTTGGTGGTGGGTATTAGCCCCATTATGGATGCCCTTCGCCATTATCCCAGCGGTTGTAATTATAGCTTGGGTGGGGTTCTTCTTCTTAGGTAGATACTTTAAGCAGAAGCAGAGTGAGAAGGCTTTAGACGATATAGAAGAGCTAGAAGTGGTAGAAGAGGAAGAAGATTAGTATGTGAGCTATTAATACCGACTATGGGCACTGACTCGTAAGGCAAAGAGGAGTAATGATGAAATATATCTTTGTGTATAATGCAGATAGTGGAAAGTTAAATTCAATACTGGACATAGCCCACAAAATGCTGAGTCCGGGCACATACCAGTGCGCGCTGTGTTCATTGACTCACGATACTTTGTCTGAAAAGTCAGCATGGTTAGAATTCAAAAAGAATTTTACCATCAATCTCGAATTCCTGCATAAAGACGAATTCGAGCAACAATATCATGCTTCGTACGCTTATCCGGTGATTCTTGAGTACAGCACCAGTTTACGCGTTATATTATCTGCTGAGGATATCTCCAAAACATCATCCACTGAAGAGTTGATCACTAAAATCAAAGCAATAGCAGAATAGCTCCTGTTTATTATTTGAAATAGTTTCGACTTGGTACAGCTTCGCGTGAGCCTCTGGCAAACCGTTTATCCATTTCCAAACCATTACGCATAGCATATTCAGGCGCCTGAAGAGAACTTATGAAACGTTATTTCCATATTCACTTACTAATCGACAACTAAAATGCTATGTTAGCCAACATATCACGTTTACCTCGGCCAGCTAGTCCCGGTCTGTTGCAGCACGTCATCGTAAGATGGTAGCTCGCAGTAACATTATTACCACCGAAAACGACCGTGAAGATTCCATGAAATGCTTTGCTGCATTGTGCAAACACAATGCTTGGCATGAGTACTTCTCGACAATCATTTTCACCGACTGTTAAGGTCTACAGCCGAAACAATATCTCGTTTTAAGTTACGCCGTCTCATTCAATTGACGCCACCCACGGTGGCACCTGTTTTAAAATCGTTATAAATATATTGCTGGTGATGTTTATCTGTTGAAAGAATGTCCCCATAAGTATTATAACCACACCAATCTTAGAATTACATAGAAGGGAATAAGAATGGCTAAGCCTAATTACTCGTTTGAAAAGCGCCAAAAAGAAATCGCCAAAAAGAAAAAGAAGGAAGAGAAGCGCCTGCAAAAAGCAGCAGCAAACGAGAGCAAATCTCAGGACATTCAACCTACATCAGACAATGACGATACCGCTGCAACAACCAGCGACACAGAACAAGACGCTTAAGCGTGACACACCAAAAGCTATAGCCCTAGTGACCCCGTAGCAAGCTACGGGGTAGTTTAATCGTCGCCACAGCAGAGACGGACAATGGTTACTGTGAGATCCTTATTTCATGATGTACAAATAAAAACAGGCTAGCGGCACACAATAAGGTTAGCACTTTGCGATTTGACATCGAAAACCACCTTAATTTTCTTTTTCTTTAATTGATCCAGCACTTGGGTGACTTTGGTATCTAAATCACCGCTCCCCCCCTCCCAGTTGGAACCATCGCGAGTAACAAATTCTTCAATCATCCGCAGGAGGGTTTCGTCATTCAGTTGTTCATGTGGGATATCGACCCATTGCAGGGTTTCATCCGCTTGCTGGTCAGGGCACATAGCGATTTCCTCTATTCTATATTATTAACAATTACGTCATAATAGCCAAAACATGACATTATCTACACCATTAAGGATAAATTCCGAGACAAAGTGCTATTCATAAGGTAAAAGAGACACGTCTTTTTTTGCTTTTAAACATTCTGGAATTTCCGTGATGCCTGAATCGATCCAGTTCACCTATCCATTAAGTAAACCCCTGTGGCGACAATTCTTCAAAGCTCATTATAATGATGATAGCCTCAAATGGTGCGCAGGACTGGGGGCGTTGTGTATTACGATAAGTCTTATAGGATTCGCGGGATATTATCCGTCAAAAACCGTTGCCAGCCTATTGTGCGGAACGGGATTGTTTGGATTACTAACCAAACAACTACTTATTTTCATTGCGGTGAACAAAGCAAGTTGCCACCCTTTTTTTAATCAGCAGTTAACGGTGACCATCTCAGAACAAGAAATTGCCGTTCGCAGCGGTCAAAAAGGGTATACCCAGCCATGGAATAATTTCAACGGTTATCGCCATTATGATATAGGTTTTGCTCTTTATCATGACCGCCATGCGTTCTTTTTTATCCCAACAGCGGCGATGTCAACACAAGAACAACACGATCTACAGCAGCGCCTCGATGCGACCGCTCTTCCGCGATTAACAGCGGATCACTTTTTTTAAGGAAACACATTATGTCTTTTGACTCTCTTGGTCTGTGCCCAGAACTAATGAGTGCCATTGCCACTCAAGGATACATCACCCCGACACCGATTCAAGCCGCAGCGATCCCCGCCATTTTCGAGGGGTACGATCTGTTGGCCGGTGCGCAAACAGGTACAGGAAAAACGGCAGCATTTGCTCTACCGATTGTGCAGATGTTGAGCCAACGAATTCTAAAAAACAAAATCCGCTCACCGCGTGTTCTCGTGCTGGTCCCTACTCGCGAACTAGCTGCTCAGGTGAGTGACCAGATGAAAAACTATGGTCGACGCTTGTCACTGCGTGCAACAATGATCTATGGCGGCGTCAATATACAAGCACAAATTGAACGTTTAGAGCGCGGTGTTGATATTGTCGTTGCCACCCCCGGACGACTGCTTGATCATGCCGAACGTGAAACCATTGATCTATCACGCATAGAGTTTTTAGTGCTGGATGAAGCAGACCGCATGCTGGATCTTGGTTTTATCGATGATATCAAGAAAATCACTGAGTACCTGCCCGTGAAACGGCACAATCTGTTATTTTCAGCCACCTACTCACACCAAATTAAGAAGTTGGCCGATGAACTGCTCAATCAACCGCGGCATATCGAGGTCGCACGACCAAACATTGCTGCCGATGCAGTCACCCAAGCTATTTACCACGTCGAGCGTAGTCGTAAGCGCGAAATGCTGTCACACCTTATTCGCAAAGGAGAGTGGAGCCAAGTACTGGTATTTACCCGCACCCGTTACGGTGCCGACAAACTAACTGAAGAGCTGATGTACGATAGTATTAACGCCTCAGCCATCCACAGCAACAAAAGTCAGTCGGTGCGCACCAGAACCCTCGCTGAGTTTAAAAAAGGGGAAATCCGTGTTCTAGTCGCAACAGATGTCGCTGCACGCGGTCTGGACATTCAACATCTTCCCCATGTGGTCAACTTTGAGCTGCCACAGGTTGCCGAAGACTATGTCCACCGCATTGGTCGTACTGGTCGTGCTGGCGAAGAGGGCATCGCCTTATCACTGGTTTGTCCTGCCGAGTCGCCTCGTTTAAAGGCTATTGAAGAACTGCTTGAATATTCTATTACAGTGCAAACCGTTGCCGACTTCCCAGCGTTACCTGTGAACCGTGGCGGACGCCTGAAACCTAAAAAGAAAAACAGTGGTCACAAACCAAAAAAAACCACGACAAAATCAAATAAAGCGCAGCCAAAACTCGCAAAACAAGCAAAAGAAGCACCAAAAGGCAAGGCAGCCCAAAAGCCTTCAAAACCACGGCGCGGCAAACAAACATCAAATCGTGGGATGTCCCAACCCCCAACCCGTCGCGGCAGATAATTCAGGCGTGACCCAACAAATATTATTTACCGATGGCAGTGTCGATCCGCTCTCCAAGGTCGGCTATGGTGCCTATCTAATCACAACAGCCCCCCTCCCTTCCCGTGATGAACTCATGGGGAGGGTAGTCAGTAAACGTTTTGTAGATACCACCTCTACACGGCTGGAGCTGCAAACATTGCTATGGGCGATTAATGAGTTAAAAAACACTGGTCAACTGCATCAGCAGCACGATCACCTCACCATCTATACCGACTGCCAAACCACCATCAACTTGCCCGCGCGGCGACAACGCTTAGAACAAAACAACTACTGCTCAAAGAAAAATGTACCACTTAAAAATGGCGATCTTTACCAACAACTTTTCCTCCAATTTGATTCTATCAACCTTGAACTCATTAAAGTCCGAGGTCACCATGCGGCAAAACACCACCAACACATTGATCAAATTTTCACCCTTGTTGATCGTTGTGCACGGGAAACATTACGGTCAAATCCCCCCCCCAAACAACTACATCATCCAACATAAATCACTAATCGTACTAAGCTATGCTGTTACTTTTACAGATTTTTATGTAATTTTTACTGATTAGTACTAATCTCCAGCCGTAAACAAAAAATTCGGCATGCTCGCGAAAGCGGGTATCCAGAGGGTTTGCATAGATTTCTAGACTCCCACCTGCGCGAGAGTGACGACCTTTGTGGCAATAGCGGAAGATTAGTATTAATCAGGATTGATTATGATTCCGGTCTTTCAACGACAATCTCTATCCGGCTGTTACGCTGCCGTCCAGCTGCGCTTTCATTGGAAGCGATAGGCTGATAATATCCATAGCCGGTTGCCGATAACTGCTCAGGAGGCAGCCCGCCGACACCGTGTAGAAACTGTACCACTGCCGCCGCTCGTAGCGCAGAGAGTGCCCAATTATCGGCATAATTAGCTGATATTTTCATAGGACGGTCATCAGCATGCCCTTCAACACGAATATACGTATCGCTCTCATGACGCAAAGCATCGGCAACCTTCTGCAGATTTTTTTGACCTGAAGAACTAAGAACCGTGGTTCCTTCCTCAAACAAAGATGTGTTTGTGAACACCCATTTTCCGTACTCTCTTACCTGTTGACTTTTGTCTTGCTGCGCTGCAATTTGTTCTTCTATGTTTTTCTGCATCGAGCGGTTTGAATCATCAAAAAGGCGAATAACGGTTTCCTGCAAAGAAATAACCGTTTTCTGCCCTGAGATTGTCCGATTAAGCTCTTCGATATTACGGTAAAGGAAAGAATTATCTTCTCGCGCCTGCTGAAGATTTGCATAATCTCGCCGCGTCAAAACAATAACATTCTGAAAATCATTGCATTCCTCCTGACATTGTAAATATTGTTCTTTAGCTGTCAGGTAATCGTTGCCGCTAGACAAAAATGATGGCGGCATGATACAACCGCCAAGGAGTAAAGTGAAAAGAGCAAACCATAAAAAATAAATATTATACATTTCTCGCCTCAAAAAAAGAATCAGGACTAATCAGAATTGCTGGTACTTGTGGTCCATCGACTCGACATGGCAACTAGGAAGTAAATGCCGAATAAACATAATAAAAGCTACAAAAACTCGAAGTATCTAACTGTAATCGTACACTATACACCACCGGCGTCGTGCACACCATGATGTTCCAGACCTCTAAATCTTCCATTAAAACCACGATTCAGCGACAGCTGCTTTTTCGACTGCTTATTGCATGCACCTTGATTTCCATCATCCTGGCAGCCTCAGTATTCTTTATTGAATTTCACAGGCTCGGTCAACAAGTAGGCAACCGGGGCAACGAAATAGCAACCCGCTTCAATGATGAAATTCGCTACCTGCTTGATGATCCAAAATTACCAAAAAAAATAGCATTGCACGAAAAGCTAAAAGCCCTTTCCATTGCCGGAAAATTCAACATGGGTATGGGGCGTCTGGTTTATTCCGCGATTTACGACCTGTCCGGAAACGCCATCGTCATCGAAAAAGACAACAAGTGCGAATATGAAAACAAAGTCAAAGAGCTCATGGCCTCACTGGACCACCAGCTGCCATACCCATCGGAAGCTTATCACAAATATCGGGACATAAATAACATTGCCCATATTCATCTCGTCTATCCGCTGACCAACAGAAATGGTAAACGTGCCGCCATCGTTGAAGGGCTGTTTGCCATTTCACGTCAAACAGAAAAACTTGTAGAAAAACGGATCTTGGTATCAGCACTGGGAACAGTGGGCATTGTCGTTCTGACAACCCTTATCCTCTACCCCATTATCATAACCCTCATGCGCCGCTTGTCGAAACTGACCGAAAACATTTTACAGGCCAATATTGAAACCTTAAGGGTTCTGGGAAATGCCGTGGCCAAGCGCGACAGTGACACGGATATTCACAATTATCGCGTTACAATCTACTCCGTCACTCTGGCCGAGTCCATGGGTTTGAGCACCCACTTAATTCAAGCGCTTATAAAAGGGGCTTTCCTGCACGATATCGGGAAAATCGGCATCATGGACCATATCCTTCTGAAACCCGGTCCTTTGACTCAGGATGAACGGGAAACTATGAAACGGCACGTTAGCCACGGCATTGATATTATCAAGCACTCAGATTGGCTCAAAGAGGCTGCTGACGTTGTCCAGAATCATCATGAACAGTTCAGCGGTAACGGTTATCCGTGCGGGTTGTCTGGTGAGGATATCCCAATTAATGCCAGAATCTTTGCAGTTGCCGACGTTTTCGATGCCCTGACCTCCAGTCGTCCGTACAAAGCCCCAATGTCTTTCGATAAGGCCATAGAAACTCTGGAACAGGGGCGCGGATCTCACTTTGACCCGATCATTCTGGACACCTTTACCGCCATCGCACCATCACTACATCAACAGATTTCACACCTTGCGGAAGACGCTTTACAGAAAAAACTTTTGACCATCACCCATCAATACTTTACCATCGAGATGTATGATAAAGTGTAAGCATCTAAACAGACACGCATGATCAGCTAACTAAAAAAACAAGGTACAAAGCTACGGTTGACTTACATTAAATATCGTGTAAACCATTTATCTACGAAGGAACCATTCAGTTTACCCAGTATAATGGTAGAGTATGATTTCTAGCACAAGGAGCTTTCACTACATAAGTTCACACCATGATGAGCGGACATAATCTGTTACAACTGACAAGCTGCTGCATGCAGTGTTGGTCCGCATGGATAACTTAGAATGAGCATACTACCGACAATACCAAAAAGAGAGCAATCTCGCCCAGAAGAAATATCTAATGCCTTCAGCCACGCAGTGGCTTTCGTTACAGCTAGCGTGGCAACCTATTATATTATCATTCAAGCAATACACATTGGTGATGCGGGTTTCGTAGTAGGTGTCAGTATTTTTTGCGCTACGATGGTGTTGCTCTATCTTGTATCCACCCTTTACCACCTGTTACCCTATAGCAAAGCCAAGCGCGTATTACGCGTCTTTGATCATTCCGCGATATTTCTACTGATTGCCGGAACCTACACCCCCTTCATGCTTGGAGCGTTTCGGGGTGCATGGGGGTGGAGTCTTTTGGGGACAACTTGGGGCATAGCCGCACTGGGAGTAACATTTAAAGTATTTGCCAAGGAGCCCCACCCAATATTTTCTACAGCATTATATTTAATTATGGGGTGGATCGTCGTCATTGCCATCAAGCCTTTTGTTGCGCTAGTACCAATGTCCGGCGTATTGTGGCTCGTGATGGGTGGAGTTACTTATACAATTGGGGTTATATTCTTTGCCCTTGATTCACGGTTAAGATATAGCCACTTCATATGGCATCTATTCGTAATGGGCGGCACTGCTTGTCACTATATTGCGATCTACTTATATGCAGCCTAACCAAGGGCAGTTGTCCTTAGCCGTGCCACCGAGATGAACCTGCTAGACCGTGGCGTATGCCTGGACATGACTCATTTAGGGATTACCTGTTGCCGAGCACTATCAATACCAGCTAGAATGGTGGGATACCTCATCAGCTGTCGGCGCATTGCAACCCATAGCGGTCGCCCTTGAGGATTTGGATAGAGAACAATTGTGCAGCGCTGACAGTTCTCGACTATCAACAGCTTAATACTTGGAGCAGTATCTCATTTATGAATAACGATCAGCCAAAAGATCCATTACATGGTCAGACTTTAGAGAAAATTGTTACAGAATTATTGGAACATTATGGTTGGGAACAATTGTCCATGGAAATCGATATAAATTGCTTCAAAAGTGATCCTTCGATAAAATCATCCTTAAAATTTTTACGCAAAACCGCATGGGTCAGGACAAAAGTTGAAAAGTTGTATATTTCGACTTTTCATTAATGAATCAAACTGTGGGCAATCAGTTGATAAGAACCGCCATACAAGAAAGAATTAGGCAAACCGCTCCTTGATGACATCATGTCATTAATTGAAGTTTATTGTTTAAAATGCCAGTCACACTTTATGGGATCACTATGAAAAAAACGTTTACCTTGAGCCATCCTAAGATCAAAGTTCCACGGCTTGTTGAAGCAATCAAACATGAAGTTAAAAAATACATAAAAAGAGAACGCAATAAAACGCTACCAGCAGATGTGGATTTCTGGGATTTTAACTGCCGGTATGGTGTTGATGAAACAACCAGTGAGGTTATTCATCTAGCAGAAATCAACAAGCACATTTCTCAGGCCGAAGAACAACAGCTTGAATCATTTTATTTAGAAGTACTGGTAAAACCAGGGCATCGCAGCAAAAAGCCCATTGAGTAATTAACCGCACAAAGAAAAAATAGGTACGATAATAACGAGAATATGCTGCTAAAAATGAGGGGCAAGCGCCCCTCCCAGCGTTCAACTAAGTTATTTCAATTGAAAAATCGCCTTGTTCAACGCCCCCTTCATCACCTCTTCTAACGATGGATGATATACCGGCATTTGTAATATTTCACCAACAGTCATGTCGTGTTGAATAGCCAGTGCCAGTGTCTGAGCCATATGTTCAGCGCCACGACCAAATATCTCAGCACCATGCAGCTTGCCACTTTTCTTGTCGACATAGACCTGAATAAGACCGCGATGATCATTGTAAATCTCATGGCGTGGACCACTGCTCATCAAGGCGCGACCAATGATCGTCTGTTCAGGATCAAGATCACCGTACCCCGTGCCGACTAAAGCCATTTGCGGATCGGTAAAATAGACACCCAATTCAGCGGTACGTTTGCCCTCGGTGCGAGCGGGAAAATTAATCGCACTGGCAGCGGCAATACGCCCCTCTATATAGGCCTCATGCCACAGGGGCAAATCTTCAGTAGCATCTCCGCTAATAAAAACCGCTGACTCACCACACTGCATAGTCAACATATCATAGCTCGGCAACCCTCTAGCATCGAGCGTCAAACCAGAGTTGTCAAGATTCATTGTGCGCACATTGGAGGTTCTACCGCTAGCCAGCAATACTCGCTCGTAGGTACGGGTAATTACCTCGCCATCCGTGGTGCGATAGCTCAGTTCATAGCCACCTGATACCTTCGTCGCTTGGGTAAATTGCCCTTGCGGAATGATATCGAGTTCCTGCTGCATAGTACGCAGCACTTCACGCTGCATATCGGGATGAGTAAAAGCACCTATCCGCCCACTCCGCCCATAGAGGGTAGTTTGCACCCCGAGACGATGAAACGCCTGCCCCAACTCGAGGGCAATAACCCCCAGCCCGACAACCGCCAGAGATTTTGGCAGGTCATCAAGTTCAAAAATGGTATCGCTGGTATCCAGTTCATGCCGTAATGGCTCAAAAACCGGAGAAATATAAGGGGTAGAACCACAGGCAAGGATGATTTTATCGGCCTTAATCCGCAACCGCCCATCAACATCAATGGTGTGCTGGTCGACAAAAGTCGCCTGCCCTTCAACTTTAAATTTATCATTGATGCTGTTGACATACTTCATAACACCGCCAACAAACTTCTCGGCGCGATCCTGATGAATACGCTCAAACAGACGTTTGCCGTTAACCTGATAGTGACCATCAATTCCGAAATAGGCTCCCTCATCAATGGCATGTGCCAAGTCTGCAGCAGCAATCATCATCTTGCTCGGCATACAACCGACACGAGCACAGGTGGTGCCGTATGGACCATGTTGAATTAGCACCACACTGTCAGTCTGTTTACGAATCATGCTAAAAGCACCAAGCCCAGCTGTACCAACACCAATTATGGCATATTCTACTTCACGTGTTTCCATCGCGTTCTCCAATTCAAGAGGTCTATTTTCGGTAGTTACAACAGACCACAAATTTATTCAATAAATTATCTCACCAAAAACTGCAACAGCAATACAACATAAACAAAGTTATGCTATGCTTTTATAACGATGCAATTTACTTATCAATGTTAAAAACTAATTGACGCTGGAGGCAACATGAAAAAACTCAACGCAACGGACAGTAGGTTAACTGAATTGCGCAATACAACTAGAACCATTAGCCTGATGTTCGTACTTATTATCACAGTCGCTGTAGCACCTGCTCTGGCCAATGAGGTTCCGAGCAAAGATCTGCAGCTGTTTTATCAGCAAAACTGCTCGGGTTGTCACGGGTTGGACGGCGCAGCAATCAGCCCGGATGGCAAAAAATTAAGTGGACAAGACCTAACGGATCAAAGCTGGCAGCAGAGCACTAGCGACGAGAAAATGGTTAAGGTCATATTGAAGGGTAAGTTCTTCGGTATGGCTATGCCGAAATTCAAAAACGACCTCAGTAAGGACGAAGCCCAGCTTATGGTCACGGACATTATCCGCCAAAGCGCCAAAGGGAAAGTGATCGAGCCGGAGGTCACTGGAGCTAACGGGGGCTAGGTTAAACCGCAAACAGTCTCAGTTTTGCTGCGACAGCACAGCCCCAAAAAGCCCCTTAACGGACCAGCGTTCAGCAGTCCTTAAATAGGGGTTTTCTTTTTTCTAAAAAAGCCTGCATCCCCTCTTTCTGATCATGAGTAGTGAAACACAGAGCAAACATATCGGCTTCGTAGCAACTAGCTTTATCTTTGTCCATTTCCAACCCGTCATTCAGGACTTTTTTACAGAATTCAAGCGCTATCCCGCCAAAAGATGCCATACTTTCAGCCATTTCCATAGCGGCGGACAACAGTTGATCGTTTGGAACAACTTTATTGACCAGCCCTATTCGTTCCGCTTCCAGCGCCGAAACCATGCGCCCAGTCAGGCAGATCTCTTTAGCGCGCGCCAGACCGACGAGACGTCCAAGCCGTTGTGTGCCTGCGAAGCCGGGGATAATACCAAGCTTTATCTCTGGTTGCCCAAATTGTGCCAAGTCAGAAGCAATACGAATATCTGCAGACATAGCCAGTTCGCATCCTCCGCCAAGAGCGTAGCCATTAATGGCAGCAATTACCGGCTTAGGAAATTCTTCGATCTTTTGCAACAATGCCTGCGCCTGCAAAGATGCTTCACGGGCTTGCATTGGAGTCTTGACCGCCATTGCCGCTAAATCTCCTCCAGCACAAAAAGCTTTGGATCCAGCTCCGCTAAGAATAACAACCTTTACTTCAGCACGCTCAGAAAGCATGGTAAAGGCTTTATCGAGAGCGCAAATCATTTCAGAACTCAGGGCGTTAAGAACACTCGGTCTGTTCAGGTAAATCGTGCATATTTTCTCTGAAAATACGATTTCAAGCAGGGAGTCAGACATGGTATTTTTCCTCTCTATCTGTGAATTCTATGCATCAGCAACCTTGTTATCCACGGTGAATCGCATATATCAATTGAATAATTCACGTTCAATTCACACAATCGCGCCTAAATTTCAAAACATATCCTTTGAACGGATCATTAAGGTAGTCGGTATGGATTGGCTTTATATGCGAGTTACCATAGCCATACTTCTCCATTTGAACGCTGAATTTATTTTTCCGCCCACGCCCTGGGTCGACTATAATTATCTCACATGTCGGGTTAGCATGGTTATTTAAGAAGGCGGCTAACTGCTGGATATGTTGATCTTCATATAGCAGATCACTACCAATAATCAAATCAAAACGCCCTAACGTGTCTGTTGCGTCTGTCCAGTCTACACGTTCAAAAGGTATAACTTTATCGTTATTGAGCAGCGCATTTCTTTGTAAAAAATGCTCAACCTCTGGGTGATAATCAGTAGCAGTAATATTAGCATGTTGTTTATTAAGTAATAAGCTGGACAATGCCATGCCACAACCAACCTCCAATATTCTTTTACCTTGGGTTGGGTAATCAGAAATGTAATGGGCAAGTACTAAGCTTGATGGCCAAATGACACCAAAGAGTGGCCATGCCGCAGAAGAGATCCCCAAGTCGTCGGCAATCCCATCTTGATCACTGAATTGTTGTTTATCGCGCAGAGTACACAGGTGAATATCTATTTTGCCAAACTCAACGGTTTGGTAACGAACGCGCACAGGTGATGTCATTATTTATCCTGATAAATAAAGTTGGCTAAGCCAGCCATCTAGAGATAAATGACAAAACGTAGGTTTACTTAGGGTATAACAATTCTGAACAAGTGCAAGATATTAAACAAATAACAGTTATCGGCTACCTACCGTCCTCATTTTATCCATCCATTTTCCAGGCTTTCATCCAGCAATGCAGTATACCTCTCAGAGGTAACTGGGAGAGAGAGAAGGAAACCTTGTCCGTATTGACAATCAAGATTTCTCAGATATTCCATTTGTTCTTCAGTCTCAATCCCTTCAGCAATCACATCGATATTGAGCACCCGAGCCATGGGAATAATTGCCCGAGTGATGGCAACTTCATCTTCGTCGTTGACGTTCTGTGACAATGATCCTGTCCGGTCGGCGTCACGCACGCAGGAGCGCTCAATTTTAAGTTTGCTTAGGTAAAATTAAATGTTCAGCTTGACTAATTGACCAACCATTCTACATTTACATTACACTTCCTGAGTAGGACTAATCTTCCGCTCTGGTTCTGTTCCCCGTATTCGTCATCCTCGCGAATGCGGGGATCCAGAGGTTTTGCATAGCTTTCTAGACTCCCGCCTGCGCGAGAGTGACAACCTTTGTGACGATAGCGGAAGATTAGTATTAATCAGGTTACACTTTGAATTCTCGTCTTTATTCTATCGGTGCTATTTACCAATCCATGTTGCCTGCAACACCGAGCAGGAAATAATTTGAGATGAATCACCATCACAAACCGAGGTTAGAAGGGTCCTCCATATGCAAGAAATATCCGACAAAACACAGCAGCAACTGATTACTAGGATGCTTACGCCCTCTTTCTATAATCATCCAGTCGATGCTGTAAAGCTGGTAGAGACGCACATTTCGTGGGTGTTTCTAGCTGGAAACTTTGCTTACAAGCTTAAAAAACCAGTTAATTTCGGCTTCCTTGATTTTTCAACGGTGGAGAAACGCCGCTACTTCTGTTATGAAGAATTACGCCTCAATAGCCATTTTGCGCCGCACATATATCTGGATGTGGTGCAAATCGGCGGAAGCCCCGACAATCCGACACTAGATCAAGACCCACCCATTGATTACGTAGTTAAAATGCGCCGTTTCCCCCAATCGCAACAGCTTGATCGCATGCTGGATAACGGGCTACTGACGACAGAACATTTATGCGCCTTTGCCCAATTTATAGCTCAGGTGCATAATCGTTGCGCTATCGCCGATAACACCAGTGAATACGGTTCATCAGCTATGGTGATGGAGCCGATCATGCAGAACTTTGTGCAAATTAGGCATTTACAATCTAGTGGCGACATCCTCGATCGCATAAATATGCTGGAAACATGGGGCAAGTTGATGCGCACCAAACTGCGGGATTTACTAATAAAACGTAAAGATACGGGGTTTATCCGTGAATGCCACGGAGATTTTCATCTGGCCAACATGGCATGGTTTGATGGAGGTCCTGTTGTCTTCGACTGCATTGAGTTCAGCCCCAACCTACGCTGGATTGATGTCATCAACGATATCGCTTTCCTTGCCATGGATCTTGATGATCATGAACAGGCACCTAACGGGTGGCGCTTTATCAACCGCTATCTACAGATCAGCGGTGATTACGGCGGCGTGCCTTTACTTAATTTCTACAAGGTTTATCGGGCTCTAGTGCGCGCCAAAGTACTGTGCCTGCGTCTCAGTCAAGCTGGGCTTGATAAGGAGGAGCGCCATACTAATCTGTCCAGGATGCACTCCTACCTTGGTTTAGCTGGTCAATATATACTACCAACGCGCGCACCTCTGCTGATCACCCATGGTCTATCCGGCTCGGGAAAAACGGTTTTTGTCAACCAACTTGCTGCCCACTGTAAGGCTATTAGCTTGCACTCTGATCTGGAGAGAAAAAGGCTGCACAATCTAGCTGAAACGGCATGCAGTGGATCTCCGGTAAATAACGGTATATATAGCGAAGCAGCCGGGAAAGCCACTTATGACAGGTTGTACGCTTACGCTGAAACCATTTTGCAAGCGGGAATTCCGGTTATTGTTGATGCTACATTTTTAAAAAAGGAGCTACGCTATAAAATGATGGACCTGGCTGCACAACTGGGATCGTCTTTTATCATTCTCGATTTCCAAGTTGCAGATGAGGAACTTCGTCGCCGGGTGCTGATGAGATTAACCGACCCCAAATGTGTTTCCGAAGCCGATGAGCAGGTTCTTGAACTCCAAATGAAAACGCAGGAAGAACTGAGCGAACAGGAGCGGCGCTTTGTTATCCCGATTGATGCTGCAACTAACCCTGTTCATCTCGCCCATCAAATAATGGCGGTTTAATATGCCTATTCATAACCTGCAACCACTCTCCCTTTTCGGTTTTCTTCTACCCCCATCATCCAAAACCATCAGCTTACTACTGTGTTCAATCTCCACCATAAAGCATTGCCACACAAACCTTGAGCAACGCGCCTTGGTAGCGTTCGGCATGAACGATAAGACTAAGGCTTCTGTGTAAACGCAACGGCGTGTCTATAACAACCAACCGCCCTAACTCCAGTTCCGATTGAACAACCAGGCGTGACAGGCAGCTGACACCAAGCCCAGCCACCACTGCCCGTTTGATAGCCTCGGTATGTCCCAGTTCGAGAGTGGACGGCAACGGCACTACGGCTGTTCATCAGCGCACTAACGCTGGCGGGTTTGCAGCTGGGATGGATTTAAAATAATTCAGCAATAAAATAATCGTTGTTTGAGCGCTTTTGGCACTATCCGCAACAGCGCTGCCACCCCAGCAACCACCAGCACAGAAAAAATTAAACGCGCCCACAAAATAGCCGACCAGTGACCACCGACTACCGCCATGAGCAGCGTGTCCTCAATAAGGCTGTGGCACAACCCCATCAATACCAGCGACAAAAAAACGTCCTGCGGTTTCAAGCGCCCGCTGCGAGCTTCCTTAATAATAAGGCTGCCCCCGTAGCTCAACCCCAACACCATTCCGATGAGAGTTACCGGCGCGGCATCCTGATGCATACCCAAAATTGACAAGAATGGCTTCAACCGCTGCGTCAACCAAGCCATAAGACCGAGATGTTCCAGCAAGCGCATAACCGCCAGTAACGCAAATATTATGCTGAAAATAAACAGTAAATTTTTTACCTGATTATACAACCATGGTTCCCAGCCGGGGATGATAGGTGGTGGTTGCCATAGCGCTTGATTTGGCTGCTGCAACAAATCACTCGCCGCGTAACCGTGATAAAGCAGCTTCCCCAGCAGCAAAGCACCACCGATCCTCAGTAGTGCCATTATGGCAAAGCGACTGCCAGCTTTCTGGGCAATACGCACTTCAACAGGAAGGGCATGAGCTATGAGCATCATGGTCGTCAGCACACTCACCTGTGCCACACTCAATGAAGATGCCGTAGCCATAGACGCAAAAACTGCCAATCCTCCATACAGATTAGTCACCATAGCCGTCGCCCACACCAGCCCCATTTCACCCGGCAGACCAACCACAGCCATAAGCGGTGACAGCAATGCCCCCAACCACGCAGTCACGCCATAGTCAGTGAGCACCTTAGTGACAAAAACTATGGGGACAATTATTTTAAAGAGTACCAAGCTGGTTTGTAGCGCTTCAACTACAAGCGTATATACAACATTACGTTGTTGAATCATTAAAAATAACTTTTTCAAGGTGTGAGATTTTACCGTAGCGTCAATTGGTCTCTGCAGGCTATTACTCTGTTGTCACACTGTTTTAGAACTCTTGCAACATGAAAACATCATTACATTGACCACACATCAGTGTATTAAGTATTTGCATAGCTACTAATCTACACTAAACTTGCTACTACGACTTGGAAATATCGGACTATATAAAACAACAATACCTTTTTTAATTTACAACGGAGATGCCTTATGAAGTATCTAATCATTGCATTGGGACTGAATATGATATTCAGCGTTGCCAACGCTGATATCACCACTACAGAACCCCGCAGCGCACAAGCTAAACAACTGACCAGCAGTCTTATGGGTCAACTAAAAAAAGAATTAATTGCCGGGTTAAAACAAGGATCGGAAGCAGCGATTAATATATGCCGGCTGCGTGCTCCACAGATAAGTCAACAATTGTCATCGGATGGTGTGAAAATTGGGCGCGTCAGCCACCGTCCAAGAAATCCAGAGAATAAAGTGCAGAGCTGGCAAAATGCATTAATGGCAGATTATTTGAGTCAGGGGACTGCGCAACCATCAAAATCTGTAATATTAGCAGACGGTAGTTTAGGTTTTGTCAAACCGATCTATATGGCGGCACCATGTTTACGATGTCATGGGAAGCATATCTCAGCGAATTTATCACAAGAGATTGATAAATATTATCCGCAAGATATGGCTTATGGTTTTAAGCTTGGGGAGTTGCGTGGTCTGGCGTGGGTAATAATCCACTAACTACAGGGTAAGAAACCAGATAAATTAACCCCGCCTTTTGCCCGGCCAGCCTTGAACGCTTTGTTCCAGCTGAGATAATAAACCACGTAACATATTAACCTCTCGACAGTTTGGCTGGGCTTTACTCAGCAACTGGCGCAACGTGTGCCCTATCACCTCGGGTCGGCTCGGATTATTATAACCGATTATTGCTGCGATACTCTCCATTTTCATCAGCAGCGCATCCAGATCTTGCTGAGGCGGCAGCTCTTCGGTGTTCTCCGGCAGCTCGACATCCTGCTGACTATTGCGCGCACTAAGTTCATATAAGGTTACCACAACGGCTTGCGCCAAGTTCAGTGATCCATTGTCACCTGGAGTTGGGATAGACGCCGCGTGCGTACAGCTTGCCACCTC